>Ga0183096_1000273_pt1 | contig 83988 bp, 44 predicted proteins | sample Biomet5_FD_127791 | JGI IMG/M metagenome (GOLD analysis project Ga0183096, IMG submission 127791) | Microbial communities from bioreactor (seeded with sewage sludge) at LBNL, California, USA - Biofuel metagenome 5 (version 2) (version 3) | ecosystem: Engineered > Bioreactor > Anaerobic >...
TGCTTTACTCATGGAGATCAGTGAGGAGTGGCAGATAGGTAAACATTATTGTGCTGGCAAGTCATTGAATTATTAAAGAACTGTGGATATTTCTGACTCAAATTTACAGAAAAAAGGTTGCTTTATCTGTGAAAACTTCATCATAAAGATTTAGGAATTCTTGTGAAGAGTAAATTGTAAATTCTCTATTGTCAGTCATCGATATATATATTGGGTAAGAAATCATTTGAAGAATTGAATCCTCGTCATTTCTTGCCACCGCGGTAATAAAATCCTGAACTTTTCCATCTAGAATAGTCGCCTGATCATCTGATAAATTATGGCTGGAGTATTTGTTTGTTGGTGTTGGACTGGTTCCGGGTGTTTCGGTAGGACCTGGAGTAAAAATATCCATCGCTTTTTTTTGATAAACTGAGATAAGAATTGAAAAACTGACTATTCCTTCGTCATTCGCTATATAAGAATTTTTAATATATTGAATGATAGCTATACGTCCTTCATTAGTCAAAATACAATACGGATTCCCAGTTCCAAACCAAACGTCTTGATTATCCTCGCTTGAACCATAATTTACATCCAATGGGAATTGACTGACACAAGCAGCATAATCCATTTCTGTAGATCCAGAATAAAAATACTTAGCATAATTTACAGGAAAGATACTTGATCTATAACCTTCTGCTCCAGATGACAGATTGATTAAAATATCACTATTATTAGCATTGTTATTATCTAAATCATCAAGATTCAAAAAACGTCGTTGTTGTAATGCCAGTTGCATTTCAGTCATTTGGAATTTCACTATAACATCTTTATAAAGATAGATGCTATCCGGAACATTACCTGTGGAGACGATGACTGGCCCTTGCGTAACTCTGATCTTTGAATATTGATAATACTCGTCATTTATATCTACAAATTTTGTCGGAGTACTGGTCGGAGTATAAAGGATCGGGGTAGGTGTCGGAGAGGCAGTGATTGTAGCTTGCTCATTAGTGATTTCATGGCCAAGGGTTTCTGAAGGCTCCAACGTGGGTTCCATTACTTGAGCAATTGTGCAACCATCCAAAAGGATTGAAAAATAAACAATTAATAATGATGTAATAAAATAATGTTTTAGTACAAAAGGAGAGAACTGATTTTTTTTCATCAAAATAGATCCTTTTTTTGAGAATATTTATCTAATTTCGATAATCATAATCGCCATTAATAAACAATTCAACTTCTTGCTTTCGCCTCTGTATTAAAACTGGAGATGTTTTTTTTGAAATTGCGAGCGATGTACGTTTTAACATTTCATATCCAACTTCATCCAATTGATTTGTATATAAATTATTTTTTAATGTATCAGTTAAATCTGCTCCATTATATATATAACTGACTAAAGCATCATATTCATTTTGGGAAAGATACATTCCCCAGAGAAAATTCTTAATATTTACCTCTGGAATAGAACGTATATGAATACGGACTAAATCATCAGCATTTGATTCTGATAAACCATTGTACCTACCATTGTTAATTAATGGTTTGGTTATTTGGGTCCCTTTCGAAGTTATCGTGGTAATTTTCTTTCCCGTTACCATTTCATAATCGCAATTTTCGAGGGGAAGAATTTTTTCATCTATTACTGTGCCATAACCAATTGTGCAGGTTCCTTGACGATCACCCAAGTCGCCATATGGCCACCGCTCCCATCCTCGATTAGGCAAAGTTTCTTCATCTTCAATAAAATCTATTCCTTCCTCACTCGTATGCATTATTTCTACAGGATATTCATCTGGAAGAGACAAAATTTCAAATAGATCACAAATTATTTGGCTGGTTATTTTATTATTACTATATTTATATATTTTTCTTATTAGTCCATCTTTACAACCGCCTGGACCGCATGGTTCTGTAGGCATCATACCACTTGGATCAGTTTCTGTTATCGGATCCGCATTCGTATAAACCCACTTCACTAACGTTATGGGGTTGTAATAATCTCCACTCCACGAATCTTTGGTGATGAAACGCCCCTGACCAGGAGCGTACCATCTGGCCCGCAAATTGATCAATCCGGTATCATCGGTCATTTCACTAGTAAAACCAAATGAAGTTTCGAATGTTCCAACGCTGTCGATGGTCTCACCGTACGGAGAATAACTCTTCGCCAGGAGGATCGTCAATTCAGAATCTGTATCCTCTACGTCGCTGGAGACAGCAATCCCAGCCACCTGGCGTACACTGCCGATGGCATCATCCAGGAAATACCCAGTCGCATCAGTGTTGGTTTGACTGATGCGGTTGTACCCGTAAAGGTAGGTGTTAGTGCCATCACTCAACACCTGGCTCAGACCGCTAGCAATATCCTGTTCAAAGGTGGTGGTTTCTGTTATATTCTTCGGAAAATGTACAGAATTGTGGGAAAAGATAAAACAAATCAGAGAAAGTATTGAGATTTTCAATTCTGTGAAAGTTTTAGAAGAGAATTCCGATAACCTTCCTTTTCATTTCCTGTGATTACTGCAAAACCCAATTCATCATCGCGCCATCCTAGCAAATCAACAACAACTCCCATATTTATTATTTCTTCAGATTTCCAATCAAATATCCATAAATCGGTAATTCCCCCACAAGGTTCATTTGGTCTGGCAATTTGTATTGCAGTGAAATGAAAATCCGAAGAAGTACTTGATTTACAAAAATTTCCAGAAATTGATATCGTATGCTCATTTTCTTTATTGGAAATTGGTAATATTAATAAACTTTGTTCATATCCTTCCGAATTAGTTCCAAGAAGAATTTTTGATGAATCATCATTTGCGCCTAAAAAATCTTGAATACTGTTTTTATCATAAACCAAAATAGGTTTATTCTTCTCATTAATTGTGAATAGTTGCCATCGTTCACGAATTTCAGGGTTTACATCAGAATAATACGAGTAACTTACTAACAGACCTCTTTTAATCCAATTTAGATTTGGTAAAGAAGATTTATCTGAAAGATTTAAAGGAATTTTTTCTATTACATCTCCTTCAATGTCTATCACAAAAATCTGAGATTTATCAAAAGTTATTGCTAGTAAATCGCTTTCAGGTGACCAACTGGCTTGCACACAAGAATAATTTGAATCGGATTTAGGAGAAAAAAAATTGGATTTTAATAAGCCACCAGTTTTTGGAATTTGAATAATTAAAATATCCTTATCATTACAAGGAGCCTCAGGAATAATCGCACGTGTAAGTAGAACTGATGAACTGTCAGGAGACCAAGAATTAATAGATAAATTGCCAACAATTGGCATACTATCAAAATATATTGTTGGATCGATAATAGATGTAACCCTAATTTTAGTCATAGTAGAGTCTGAAATTAAACTTAGAAACCAATGACCATCAGGTGAAATCATTTTTGAAAACGAATGAATATTTGACACTTTAAATAGCTGTATCTCTGGGATATTATTTTTTTCACTTTGCGACCAATAGAAACCCTCATCTACTTTCGGTTTGCAACCAAGTAATGAGACTAAAAAAATAAACATAAGTAAATATTTTTTTATCATAATTTCCTCGTTAATCTAACTTAATTCATTGTAATTGCCCACCTTGTCACGTCTTCTGTGTAACTTGGCTTGATTGTTGCATTTCGCTCTGGATTTTGCCAAGCATCCCAAAATGTCTTAAATGAAATGTTCCAGTAGGCTCCACCACTTAATGTGTTTTGAATTTGAATTTGTTGAGTATCCACATTCATTCCAATAACCCTAGCAAAATGTGCATAAGTAGTTCCTGAAGCTGATGGAATTTCTGTTCCTTTTTCTACCAAAAAATCAGTAATAACTTTTTGGTTTTTTTCCAGTGAAATATACATTTCTTCCAAAGACCATTTATTATGAGCAACAATATTATTCGATGGGAAAACTTTAGTAACAGCAAGAATCAACTTGCTAGGTTGAATACCACTTTCACCAGAGTAATCACTTCCAGCTGCATTAAGTAATTTATTAACAATTATTTTAAGCTCATCTCCTTTTGCTCCAGTAGCAGCAGCTATTGCAATTAGTCCACAAGCATTGTAGCCAATATTCTCATCACTTGAATTAATATCCGTATATTGACTTACTTTTTCAAAATTTGACAAATCAACTTGAGTGATACTATGTGGTGGTTGCTGCCAATTATTTACATAATCTTTTAATACACTTAATTGTTTTTCATAATTATCTCCAGAAAAATGATAATTATTCCACCAATCTATATAGCAATTATTCGTTCCATCGCCAGGTAATTCTTCACACCAATAGGGATCATTTCCCGTTGGATCCGTATACATTACCGGATTCGCATTCGCATACAACCACTTCACCAGAGTGATAGGATTTCGATAATCCCCGCTCCATGAATCTTTCATGATAAACCTTCCCTCGGAAGGTGAATACCACCTTGCCCGCAAATTGATCAACCCGGTATCATCCGTCATCTCACTTGTGAAGCCAAATGAAGTATTGAATGTTCCAACGCTGTCAATGGTCTCACCGTACGGAGAATAACTCTTTGCGAGAAGGATCGTCAATTCGGAGTCGGAATCCTCTGCATCGCTGGAGGCGGCAATCCCCGCCACCTGACGCACGCTGCCAATGGCATCATCCAGGAAATACCCAGTTGTGTCAGTGTTGGTTTGACTGATACGGTTGTACCCGTAAAGGTAGGTGTTCGTGCCGTCACTCAACACCTTGCTCAGTCCGCCTGCAATATCATGTTCATAGGTAGTGGTTTCTGTCGTGCTTGTTGGCAAATATGTGGAGTTCGCAGTTAAGAGATTCCCCAGACCATCATAACTATAAGTATGCATCTTGATACTTTTTGTGTCATACAACTGCGTCAGATGATTCGCTGCGTCGTAGCTGTAGGAATACTTGCCATCCCAGCGCAGATTACCATTCCCATCATACCCATATTCTGTTCCATTTACAGAAGATATCCGGTTGTTGGCATTATAGATATAGGTATTTGTTCCGTCTTTTGTTGCTTCAGTCAAGCGGTTGCCCACGGCATCGTAGGTGTAAGTAAAGTAACGACCGTCATCATAATTTGCCTGGGTGAGCCTGCCTAAAGGATCATAGGAGTAGTCGATGGTCTGGTCTACCGCTTTCTGCTGAATCCCCAGGGTCTTCACGACTGCGCTAGTACAACCGGGAACGGTGCAGCTGTTTTCGTCTCCGCTGAAGAATTGCAGGTTGAACTGGTCAGCCCTGAAACGATAGGAACCTTCGGGCAGCCATAATGTCGTCTTTCCATCTTTGTCGGTCGCACCACTGATACCGGTATAGGTCTCTCCGTTGAAGGCATACACCGGCAGATCGGCCTGCCCGAGCCCGGCGCTGGATTGAGCAGTCACGGTTACCTGCCCATAAACCGGCACTGTGATAGCGGCCGAAGTGCAGGCAGTCACTGTACAATTATTCTCTGTGGAGCTGAAGTACTGGGCCCCGTGCAGGTCAGTCCTGAAGCGATAATTTCCTTCCGGCAGGGTAAATTTAACCGTACCGGCTGCATCCGTGGCGGCAGAGAATCCTTTGTATGTATCGCCGCTGAAGACGTACACGGGCAGATCTGCTTGCGGGGTGCCGATACTGTCAGAGACTGTGACAGTCACATCCCCGAATACGGCGGCCGTGATCTGTGCGGAAGTGCACGAGGGTACTGTGCAATGATTACTGCTGTTACTGAAGAATTGCTGTCCATTCAAATCGGAACGGAAGCGATAATTCCCTTCAGGCAAATTCAAAATGACCTGTCCATTGGAATTGGTCGTCCCGGAAAGACCGGTATAGGTGGTGCCGTTAAAGACATACACGGGTACCGAAGTCACCGGGTTCGATGCGGAATCAACAACGCTGATCGTCACAGATCCATAAACAGGTGTAGTGATCGAAACACTGGCGCAAGTGGGGACTGAACAATGGTTACTGGCGCCACTAAAGTACTGCGCCCCATTCAGGTCAGCCCTGAAGCGGTAATTGCCTTCGGGCAACGTGAACGCGGCCAGACCATTGCTGTCAGTCCTTGCACTGTATCCGGTGTAGGTTGATCCATTGAATACATATACCGGGAGGTTCACCTGGGCGGTTCCAGCCGTGGAGGTAACCGTGACGCTCACATCTCCAAAGATCGGTACCGTGACATTGGCCGCAGTACAATCAGGAACGGTGCAGTTATTCGTCGTTGAACTGAAATACTGTTTTCCGTGAGTATCCGCTCTAAAACGATAGCTGCCCTCTGGCAGAGTGAAAACAGCAATTCCATCAGTACCGGTTACGGCACTGAACCCGGTATAGGTGGTTCCATTGAAAGCATAGACATTCAATCCGGATTGATTCAAGCCAGTCGTGTCTTGAATTGTCACGCTGACCGATCCGAAAACAGGCACAGTAATACCATCGCTGGTACATCCGGGCGTCGTGCAGGTATCTGCGCTTCCGCTGAAATATTGTCGGCCATTTTTATCTGTACGGAAACGATAATTCCCGGCGGCCAGGTTGAAGATCGCCTGCCCATTGCTGTCAGTTACGCCGCTGATGCCTTTGTAGGTCGTTCCATCAAAGACATAGATCGGCAATCCTGCCTGCGCAGCACCGGTGGTATCCTCTACGGTCACTGTGACAGCAGTAGGAGCATCCTCTTTTGAGATTGAGATATTTCTCCGGTCCAGACTGGTCAATAGCAAATAAACTTTATTCATTAATGAGTTGTTTTGTAAGAATCCCTCGATCGTGGCTGTCGGAGTGATTTCTGGCGTAGATGTGATTTCTTCCGTGGCTGTTTCAGTGGGAATGTCCGTTGGAGTTTGCGTTGGCACCGCGGTGGCCAGTGCGGGAACGGTGATCGCTGAACTGGAACAACCGGGGATCGCACAGTGATTCTCTGATCCACTGAAGTATTGTGATCCACCGCTGTCAGTTCTGAAACGGTAATTTCCCTGGGGCAGCATCAATGAAACCTGCCCATTGCTGTCGGTCGTACCAGAGAAACCCTTATAGATTGTGCCGTCGAAGGCATAAACGGGCAAGTTGGGTTGAGGCAAACCATTAGTATCGGATACTGTGATCAGTACCTGACCAAAGACTGGCACCGAAATCGATGCGGTGGTGCAGCCCAGAATTATGCAATTATTGCTGGGACTGCTGAAATATTGTTGCCCATTCAGGTCTGCACGGAAACGATAACTTCCTTCTGGCAGCAAGAATACTGCCTGACCGTTGCTGTCTGTTGTGGAACTGTACCCTGTATAGGTATTCCCGGAGAATGCATAGACGGGCAGGCCAACCTGTGCCAGGCCAGTGCTGTCGATGACAGACAACGTGACGCTGCCATATCTGGGGACGGAAATCGTGTTCGAGGTACATCCTGGAACGCTGCAATTATTCGCGGTTGAAGAGAAGTACTGACTTCCGTTGAGATCAGCTCTAAACCGGTAATTTCCTTCGGGTAGAGTCATGGTGACACTTCCCGAAGAATCTGTAGTCCCAGAAAATCCTTTATAGGTGCTGCCGTCAAAGGCATAAACTTGTAAACCTGCCTGAGCAGTGCCAGCAGTGTCGCTGACCGAAATGGTGACCTGACCAAACACAGGAACCGTGATCGCAGCACTGGTGCAGCCGATGATCGTGCAGTCATTAGTTGTTGAGCTGAAGTATTGCAATCCATTTTTGTCAGCCCGGAACCGATAACTACCTTCACGCATGAGCAGAACGGCCTGTCCATTTTCATCGGTGACTGCGTTATAGCCAGTATAAGTCGCGCCTGTGAACGCATAAACCGGGAGATCGGACTGAACTGCTCCGCTGCTGTCTGTCACAGTAACGACGACACTGGCATACTGTGGAACAGTAACCGAATCAGTAGTACAAGTCGGGGTCGTACAATCATTCGCTGTGGAAGAGAAGAACTGTTCTTTATTTTTATCGACTCTGAATCGATAATTACCTTCGGGGAGTGTAAATGTAACCACTCCATTCTCATCAGTAATGGCGGTAAATCCTTTGTAGGTTGTTCCATCGAATACGTAGACCGGGAGTCCAGACTGATCATTACCGGCGCTGTCCGTCACTGTTACCGTCACATCAGTGAAAATCGGCACGGTGATCGAAGCTTCAGAGCAGCCAAGGACTGAACAGCCATTATCCGTTGAACTGAAGTATTGCAAACCGTTCTTATCCGTGCGGAAACGATAATCACCTTCCGGTAAAATAAATTTAGCAATTCCATTTTCGTCTGTGACGGCTGAATAACCGGTATATTTATCCCCGCTGAAGGCATAAACGGTCATATCCGGCTGCACGGTTCCAGTTGTATCTACAACGGTTACTGAGACCACAGGAATGTATTCTTCGCCAGTCAAATATTGCTCCCTGGCCTGTGTACGATTACCAACTGAATCATAAATGTATTTATATGAAGCAAGTTTCTTCATTGAAGTGGCATGTTCAATTGAAATCAATTGGCCTTTTGCATCATATTGATAATTTGTCGTAATGCCGTTGGGTAATAAAATACTGCTCAATTGACTGTTATTGGTATAGGTATACTCAGTGATCAGCGATTGCCAATCTGTCACACTTTGTAGACGATTTCCACTGTCGTATGCATAGTTCACAGTCTTTCCATCCGGATAGGTCAGACTCGTACGATTCCCGACAGCATCATAAGAATAGCTGACCGTTTTCTGGTTTGGATCTACGATAGTTGTTGGCAAGCCAGACGCGTTATAAGTCCAGATGGTTGAACCTGAGGAATTTGAGACCTGTGTTCTTTGCCCAGCAGCATCATAAGCGTATTGAACATCCGTGCTGGTATTGGGATAATCGACGCTGATCAATTCGTTCAGCGCATCATAGGTATAAACAATTTGATTCCCATTTCCATCGATTTTTTCGATGACGTTGCCAGCTACATCATAGGTATATGAATTAGTGTTATTTAGTGCATCAGCTTCGGTCGAAACGCGGTTGAGAGCATCATATACATACGTTTCTGCAATATGCCCGTTGCCATCCAATATGGTTAATAGATTGCCATTGGCATCATAGGTGTATTCGGTCCGAACATTGGTCTGCGCATCGGAAGCAGCCCCATCCACAGCATTTTCGACCACTGCAGTCAAATGCCCTGCAACATCGTATTCATATACTGTTACGACATTATTAGCATTGATGGATTTGATTAAATAGCCATCTGCATCAAATGCTTGCTGGGTGACGTTGCCCAAAGGATCGATGATTTGAACCTGACGGTTCAGAGAATCATAAACATAGCGGGTGGTCTGTCCACCTGGATCAGTTTTTGCTGTCATATTTCCGGTGGAATCAAATTGATACGTTGTCGTTAGCCCATTTGCATCTGTCTGGCTGATATTCCTTCCCATGTTATCAAATAATGCGGTGACAGTGTGTCCATTGGCATCTGTTGTTGTGAGTGTATTTCCATTGGCATCATAAGTATAGGTTGTCTGCCCACCCTGTGCATTGATTTGCTTTATCGTGCGCCCAAGCGAATCATATTCGAATGAAGTGGTCCTTCCCAGTTCATCAATAGAGGTAAGCACACGACCCAAAGCATCGTAAGTGGTTTCAATAGAATTTCCCAGAGCGTTTGTAGATTTTGTTTGTCTTCCTAAATTATCATATTCAAAACTCTTAACATGCCCCAGAGGATCGGTCGTAGATAGCGTCCGACCAAGCGCATCATATTCTGTATGCGTGATCCCTCCAAGTGCATCTGTTACGGATACGACACGATCGAGTAGATCATAAGTGTATTCCGTTCGATTCCCTCTCGCATCGACCACTGCCGAACGACGGCCCAGACCATCATATTCATAACTGGTAACATTCCCCATTGAATCGGTCTGACCGACCTGTCTTCCGGCGGAATCATAGCTATAACTGGTGGCATGACCCATTGCATCCTTGGTCTGAACCAATTGTCCAGCAGCGTTGTAATAATTCTCAGTAATTCCTCCCAGGGGATCGGTTGTCTTTATTACCCGGCCAAGGGCATCATATTCGTAATTGGTCACTCTACCCAATGAATCGGTTGTAGCGACCATGTTCCCGGCAGCATCATAGGTATTCGTAGTTGTACTTCCATCGGGTTGAATGGTCTGGTATACCCTGCCGAGAGAATCATATGCATAACCCGTCACATTTCCAAGAGCATCAACTTTACTTGCAGTTGTCCCATCCAGGTTATAGATTGTTTGAGAGATATTTCCAAGCGGGTCAGTAGTAGAAACAACCCTGCCCATTTCATCATACTGATAGGTTGTCGTTTCCCCTAAAGCATCCGTTGAAGTAACCAGGTGCCCCGCGGAATCATAAGTGTTGGTACTGCTATTTCCGGCTGGATCAGTGGTTTTGACGAGGCGATCTGAAAGATCATATTCATAATGAGTTGTATTTCCATATGTATCTGTAACAGAAATTTGATTGCCGCGAACATCATAAGCATATTCTGTGACAATATTCCAAACATTCTCATCATTTTGAGCATGATCGGGGGAATAGTTTTGGATACTCTTAATCAAATGCCCGGCTGCATCGAATTCACTATGGCTGACTCTTCCGGAAGGATCAATGGTATCCACCAGTCTGCCAAGGTCATCATATGAATACTTCCACTCCTCTCCAGAGGGGTCAACCATTGTTGCTCTTTGACCATTGGAATCGTAGGTATAGGCAGTCGTTTCGCCAAGCGGATCAGTAATAGATGCCAGTTTCCCGTCTTCAGTATATGCGTAAGTAGTTGTTTCGTTGAGGGCATCAGTTGTACCGGTCATCTGAGTTCCCGAATATTGATACGTAGTCAAATATCCGAGTGAATTGACAACAGAGGTCAGGTTGTTCAGGGAATCATAAGATAAATCCGTAATATTTCCCTGGGCATCCGTGATACGTGTCAGATTTGCACCATCGGCACTCCAACTCATATCAGTAATTTGCCCTGATGCATTTGTAACTCTGAACGGCCGGAAATTCGCCAGATATGTTTTTTCTGTAGAACCGCCATCTGCAGAAGCTTTCCCAATATTTGTACCCCGGCTATCGAAGGTATAGACAGCACTATTCCCTAATGCATCAGTGACAGTTGAGGTTCCATCTGAATTATAGGAAATTTGGGCCAACAAATTCCCAGATCCATCTACCTGTCGAACTACTCGACCCTGTGTATCGTATTGGTTACTTTCTATGATCACACCGTCAGGATCCACAACATCTGTCAGGTAATGAGAACCATTATAGGTATAGGTCCAAGTCTTTCCCAAGACATCCACGAATGAAACAAGGTCTCCATTGCCATCATAAGAATACGAAACAGCTCTTCCCGTGTGATCTGCAACAGCTGTAATTCTTCCCGTTGAGTCGTATGAAAAAGCCAGGTAGCTTTTTCCTTCATTAGCGTTAACTTTTACAAGTTTATTGCTCGAATCATATTCATAGTTCCAAAGATTTCCATTAGGATCTGAAAATGTGAGTATCTTTCCGTTGTCATCAAATGTATAAACATCCTGTGTAGAAGTAGTAACAAGATATTTTGTAGTTGATGCATCAGTTTTCTTGACCAGAGTGGCAAGCAGACCAGTTGCTGGTTTGTAGGTTCCATCAGATTGTTCATAGAATGAGAATCTGTTGGATGAATTCAGTTTGAAGAAAATCGTTCCTGTTTCCCCTTCGGGATCATCCGGGAAGACTAACTTCGGATCCTGTGTTCCCGACCAACCCGGGCTAAAAGGTGTAGAGAGATTGATTCCCAGCGAAGCGTAATCGCGCGTGAAGGAAAGTTCGCCGGCTGTTGTTGGAATCGATAGATCCTCCACGCTGTATTGATAACCGCCAGTACGAATATTAATTGGATTTGAAGTTGTTGATTGACCACATCCTCCAGTATGGAGACAATGATCGGATACACTCTCAGAGACAACTGATTTTTCATCTACAGATACTGAAGCATCTGATTCATATGAGCCAATATCACAATGAAAGCCTGTTGTCCGGGCAGTCCCATTTTGCGAGGTATTGTTCACAGGGCTGGATTCGCATACTGTATCATCACCTGCATCAATTGCAGGAGACCCTTCACCTAAAACAATAACCGAAAGACTGGAATTGGGGTCTGGTTCAATCAGCCCTGCATAAGAACCAACAATATTTCCATTTACAGTATTTTTTATTCCACAAGCATCGGAACCTTTCATTTCGAATAAATTATTTAAAGCTGAAGTAACCGATCCCCGACAAATGCTATAATCTGAAAATATTGAATTGAATAAATTAAATATCGAAGAATTTTTGACACCACATTGATAAAAAGTATTATTAGTACTATTCATAATGCCATTATTTAAAAAGCTGTCGCAGTGTGCGATGGTACTATTACTAACAGTTAATTGGCTACCAGACTTTACATTTATTGTTCCTGTACCATCACCATCGATAATTATTTTGTCAAAATTGATGATATTTGATGTCTCTAGTTTACCTAAAACAATAATTGAGTTATTACTAAAATCACTGGCCGAAAAACTGGCAGATACATGATTGATTGTTGTTCCACCATCGATTTTACTGTTTGAAATTTTTGTAGACTCAAGTCCAGCAACTAATCCAGCTTCACCTATTAGTGCCTTTCCATTAGTAATGGTAATATCTTGGTATGCAAGTAATTCTCCAGACCAAGCTGCAGTCAGTTCACTTTGGGAAAAGTCAAGATCACCATTAGCGATGAATTCTGCACTTGAAATACCAATTATTTTGGTATCTGATATGGTTGTCTTTCCAATACTATGAAAAATACAAAATTCACCACTACAGTTAATTGGGCTATGGTTAATTGTTAATGCGCCATTTGTAAAAGCAGATATTTTTCCATCCAGAGAAGTGTTATCTAATAAATCAAGCCTTGTGTTTCCATAGATATATCCAAAGTCTGAGGCTGATAAACTGTTATCTGAAAAATCGAGGTTACCCATACTTGAAATTGAGATACTTTCATTAGTAAATGTGCTTCCATTAACGGTCATTAAACCATTGCTAAATAGTGATAATGAATTGCCTGATGATGTTCCAGAATAAGATAAGGAACCATCACTATATAGGGAGCCTGAGTTAAAAGTTCCATTAAATGATAATGTACCCTTACTGTAAGCACTTGAGCCTGAACCTGAAAAATGTCCGCCATCAATTATTGTAGAAGATTGTTCACTATAAACATAACTATCAGAAAATTCACTGTTTAAAACTGATAATTCATCAATACTACCAACACCAGATTCATAAAATTCGCTACCTTCAATCGACATTGTGCCTTTAGCATAAGCACCACTGTCTATTAGGTGAGCTCCAGAAATTGAGATATCACCTTCGGCAGAAAGGGAACAATTTTCATAACTGCCATTAATTTGCAAAAAACCTTCACTATGGATAACGCATTGATCATCATCATCTTCATTTCCAGTGGATAAGTTAAGTGAAACGGAACTACGCTTGCTTTCCGGAATATTTTCTGAAGATAAATTTGATGAGTTGTCGAAACTGCAATTTTCGATGGCCAATGAGCCTGCGCTGTAGACTAAACCTTTTGAAATGGACAATCCTTTTAATACTAATGATGAACCAGAATCTACATAAAAACTTTGGCCAGATTTCTCACCGATGATCCTGATGTTTTGACCTTCTCCATCGATTGTTAAACCATCTATATCAATAATATAGGGCAAAGGAGTGAGTAAATAGATTGATCCACTCAAATTAAAAACTATTGTATCTGGTCCTGAAGTCTCATTCGCTTTATAAACTGCTTCACGTAAAGAACAATTTGAATTGCAAACACCATCATCGGTATCGGTTAATACAGTAACCGTAATGATATTCTCTTGTGAAGTAGGTAATTCAATCTTGCTCTTCAATCCGCCTTTTAGTGCCCGATTCGACTGGGAATTTTGATCAATCGCGCGAGTCGGATTGGGTAATGGGGTGATTGAGTCAATGCTTTCATTTCTTTTTTCAATTGATTCAGCTAATGTTGCCTTAAATAAGGCATAATCCTGTTGAATTGTTGTTTCAAAATCTTGAGTATCTTTTTGTGCATCTGCAAACTTCTGATCAACAGAATCAAGAATATCCTGAGTCGAGAAAGCGACGTCTTTTTTCTCTTCTATACTTGTCGCAATCACAGGATCCGAATGAGTATATACAGGAGCCTTATAATTATTTTCGGTTGCCGGATTTTCCATTGAAGGAGTACTAGTACTCTCTTGATTGTTTTCTTGAGAAGTTGGAGTTGTACTTTGAAAATTATTTGTAACGCAAGATGTTAATAACAAACAAATTATTACAAAAGAGTTAATCAATCGATTGATAGTTTTTGAAGTTGCTTTCATGTCAAAATCCTCCCTAAACAATGACAATAGTAATTTTTATTGCAATTTACACACTTTCAGTATACAGGGGGGTAGGCTTCAAAACAGGCTTCGAAAACACATTTTGAAGATTAATTTTGTGTAAAAATTTCAAAATTCTAATCATGAAAAAGGTTTGGATTTATATTAGGATTGTGGTATTTAACCAAATCAATCAAAAAAAGAACATTACCTCATTGTTGTGGAAAAGCCACAACAGCCAAAAGAGAGAAAAGTTGATACGGAAAGTGGCACCAAATATCCCAGGAATGCTTAATACTAATGCGAGACAATCTACGGAAATCGAACTAAGGTGAATTGGCAGGGTTGCCTATTCTATTTTTGCGATTTTGTTGTGTGGTCCAAAGATCAATCCATTCTAATCAGGAAATTGTTTAAGCAAACAATCAATTTACAAAAACCACATTCTGCGAAGTTGATGTAACAAATTTTCTGAATAATTTAGAACCTTAACAAAAGTGGTAAGTCAGAAGTATCCTTCAAGTTGCGAAGACAAGAAGGGAGCCCGAAATGACTCACCAAGAAGGGTGTACCTTTGCAAGTGACCTGGCGGAAAAGGACTTGAAGCAGTACCAGAATTGTTGCGCGTCCTGATCAAAAATTCCAGGCAGGTGGAAAGATCGAAGTATCTGCAAGGCGAGGAGTACGAACGGACAGAAGAACGCATTGGACATGCAAATGGATACAAGCCCAAGACGGTTCGGACCAGAATCGGCGATATTACCTTTGCCATTCCTCAAGTCAGAGAAGGGGGCTTTTATCCCTCAGCGCTTGAAAAAGGGATGCACAGTGAAATAACCCTAATATGTGCACTGGCGCAGATATGAATATTCAGGGGGTCTCCACATGCAAGATGAAAACCATCACAGAGGAACTTTGTAGAGTGGGAATCTCCGCCGGCATCACCTTAATAGCCAGTGTAAGGATTCTTGCAAAGAGCTTTCCAGAATTATTTAGTTTTGGAATTTCGTCTATCTGCTGGATGGAGGAGAATCTGGCTGAAGGATTCACTGTTTTTGACTTTCCGCTGGAACACCGGCGTACGATCCGCACCATTAACAGTCTTGAATGGATCAACAAAGAGATCCGAAGAAGAACAAAAGTGTTTGGGGTGTTTCCGAATGAAGCATCCTGTTTGAGATTGGTCTCCGCTTTGCTTATGAAAATCAGCGAGGAGTGGCTGATCAGTAAACATTATTGTGCTGGCGAGTCATTGAATTATTAAAGAAATGTGGAAATTTCCGACTCAAATTTATAGAAAAAAGGTTGCTTTATCGAAAATAAATAACAACAAGCTTTTTCAACCATTTGTTTTATTTAGTTCTTAAGCAATAAGGGGAGAACAATCTATTTTTGTGTCGGTTCTGGAGTGGGAGTCTCCGTTTGGATCTCGGTAGTGGTCGGCATTGCAGTCGGAAGAGGAGTTAAAAGAAAAGGATCTTTCTCGGTATTTCCATTTGAGATGTCAGTCACATAATCAACTGCCTTTTGACAGGCTGTGTCCAGATTAGCTGATACGTGCTTCCAGTCAAGGGTTGAACTATCATTCCACGATTTCGTAATGGCATCTCCAAGGCAGCCTGGTCCGACATTATAATTCGCCAGAGTAAATCTCCAGAGATCAGAATATGAAACCATACCCCGTACGTCTCTACCGGTCAGGTTCTCTACCAATTGGTCTACCTGGCTGCAATTCGCTTTCAATGCTTCTGAATACACCTGAATGCTAAAATTGATCTTGTCTTTATCGATGCCGTTTTCGCATGTAGGGCAATATCCATTTACCTTTTGCAGCAGAGAACCGTTCAACAAACTTTTACTGTAGTCACTTAATTGAGCATACCCGGTGAAACAGGCTTTTTTACCCAGAACAGTCGGACAAAATTTTGAATAAAAATCGGTATTCCATAAAAGGACCGTGTCAGCCCCGTTTTGGGTCAATTGACCGATCCCTGTTTCTTCACTCCTGGAATATTTGCCAGGCCAGAGCTGGCTTTCCCGTATCAGACCATTTTTTACCAGGCTTGCCGGAACATTCTCCGATCTGGAAATGGATAAAATATCCTGATCAAATTGATTTTGCCAGGCTTTGGTGATGGCGTCAGATGCACTTACGCCACATTCGTTGGCAATATCGTCGGTTTCCAGTCCGCCATTTTCACACATACTGGCATCTACAAGCCCATGTTTTATCAACGCGGCAGAAAGGAAATAAAGCTTAGAAGAACTTTCCAATTCTGATACATCCTGAGGAGGGTTCAACCATTTAGGCAGTTCTGTCGATTCTGGGAACACATTCCAAATGTCAGAACAACTGGGAGCTTCCCTTCCAACAAACTCAGGACTGATGACATCAACAGAAAATGTCTTTTCCCGGCCGGCAATTGGAATGACCCTTGCGTAAGTAACATATTGTTCTGTAGAATCCCCGTAGCTGGAATCTCCTTGAAACAGGACCTTTATCCCTTGCATTCCAGTATCAGGCAAAGAAACGGAACAGGTTCCGGTTTTACAGGTGAATGATTGGCTTCCGATCATTCCATAGATTCGAGTGATCCTTTCATTCGGAAGCGGTTCTATTCCTGTAAAGGTTATAAATGGATCACCTATACAATAATCGCTGTTATTCTCGTAAGAACATTGGCTCAAGGAAATTGTAATACTCGGGGGAGAGATCTGCTCTTCAGTCACCTTTTTTATGGGCGTCGAGTTTACCTGGTGCAGGTATACACCAGTGCAGGAGGCTGTATGCCCTTGTGAGCAATCAGGAGTATTTTTCCAGGTATTAAAAAGCTGGAATGAACACTTGTTTTGTAGTTCAAGATCAGTCGGAGCTCCTTCATGTTCAAGGAAAATATCGCAGGCAACCGAATTGTCCGACCAATAGACCATCCACCATTCATATATTGTCGATGTTACTTCTGTAGTAATTTTTCGTTCGGGAGGGTTTTTATCTGCTTTAACTTTATAAGGATCACCAATAGAAAAGAAAAGCATGCCAATGAGGATTAAAACCAAAAAAGCTTTACCTTTTGTTGAATAGATAAAGCCTGGTTTTGAGCAAGAAAGAAGTCTACTAACTTTTTTCATGATACGTATCATGAATGATGACTGTTTATTCTCTAATAATTTATATTAATCAATAAATCTATTCAAGATTTCCAGTTCACCATCCATGACAAATTCGCTATAAACAGTAAGAGATCATATTCATGCCCCATTCAAGTGCAGAACGTATATCCGCACGAGAGCCGGTTCCACCAAGTACTTTTCCGTTCCATGCCAGGCTATATTTTGCATTTGAATAGATCACTTTTTTACCCAGAAGCACTTTATTACCCTGGTTTCCTTCAGGGGGAGTATTAAATAAATTAGGTGCTTTGAGAATTGAATCATATTCAGCTACCGGATTCAGTGTTACACCCAGTCCACCAAACACCGATTTAAACGATTCTTCAGCAGAATCATCCATTGCTTCTACGATCAATGCATTCCCTTTTTCTAGATAGGCTGCCAATTCTTTGAGCTTATTTGCCTCCACTTTGAAGGTACCCGATCCAGCCAAATAAACGATCGAATAATCCTGTAAGCAGGAAGAAATGGGTAAAGCGTTATCAATAGCCAAATCAGTTGAGATCGAGCGTTTGCTTTCTCTGGATAAATTATCCCATCCCGCAAGAACACCTGAAGGCATTTCCTGACCGAGATAGCACAATCCAACTTTCACGACCTTTTCCTCTTCCACTTTGATCGTCGCGCGAAAACGCATATCTATTTCATCAATCCCGGGGTGATCAGGGGAGGAAGCATTTTTAATAGAAATCCCCTTTTGAGATAGGTTTACTCTAGCCAGTTCCACAGCCGGCCGTTTGGGCATTGTTGGTCGTGCGGCGATAACGAATTCATCTTGAATATACCGAATTTCATTATTACTGCCGGCAATTTCCCGATCGCCATATCCCAGCATTAGGAACAATTCACCTTCCATTGTATTTCCAAAGTCATAGGCTACGGGTTCAGTTAATACGATTACATTGCCCACCGGATCGACTGCCAACCCGGGAGAAATAAATACATATTGGTCGGGAGGGTCGTTGGCGATCACTTCCAAACCGCTGACAATACCTGATCCATGAAATATTAACTCATGAGCCTGCAATTTCTTTCTATGTTCATCATGCGCCTGTGCCCATGTTTCTGCGGTTACAGACATTCCATCGAATGGTTTGATCTGAATCTTTGGATAATTTTTTAATATGCTGGTTTCTTTCATGATCAATTCCCTTCCGTTTTCGCGAGGTTTTCATTATCTACAAATTCACAAATCAGATCACATACAGTATGTGCTGGAATTAAAGTCCGAACAATTTCCTTCAACTTGTTTTCGTACACACCAGTTGAAAACTTGGTTTGTTCCAATTCTTTAAGTGGAACTTTTACATTAATAAATATTGAGTTGGGTTGGTTCTCAGTTCCCAGTGCAATTTCTACTCCCAGCCTGCCTTGTTTTCCTAAAACAAAATTGCTCGCTCTTCGCTCAAAAATGGTGACGCTTCCGCCCGTATAGGTTTCAAGATAGGTTTTTAACGCTTGAAAGGTTCCTCGCTGTTGAGAAAACATCATAGATTGCTTGAGCAATGCGCGCATTCTTTCAACGGGCAGCGATTCATCAAAAGGCAAACCAACCCATGAAGAAAGCCAGGGAAGGAGTGTCTGAGGTGTTAATTGAGGATCAAAATCACAGTACATTTGATCGATCTGTTGATTGATTGGCTTCCAAAAACTTTCGATAAGCATTAAAAAGCGGTCAACAAAATCGTCATTCTCATAAAGCTCAGGAAGGTGATGCAGGTATTTCCCATGGCCAAAAACCGCAGTTTGTACCGCCTCATAAGCTACCATTTGAATATCCGCATCAAAAATTCTGGCTTCGCTCAACAAGTATTGGTCCATCTTAAAGGTTTCCACACGAACACTGACAGTCATTTCATAAGATTGGCCTGCCGTAAATACGCTACTTAATGGAAGTTGTAAGATGAACTCCTGGTTTACTTCATTCAGGGAAAGAAGTGATGTAGGAATACCATCAGGCATTTCATACGCTTCCACCTTCATGACATGAGGCAGGCTTATTTGTAAGATCGCTCCGGAGGCTTGCGGAACGACAAAACGTAAATAGTATTTCAGCAGTTCGTTTGGATAGCAGTTATTTCGATCTGCTACAAAGGACAACAGACTAACGGGCGTAACGAAAGTTGTTGAACTACCCATCAAAGTTATCCTTTCTTCTTATATATGTCCTGAATATCAACGATTTCAATCTCATGTTCAAGGGAACAGATCAAACCGTCATCTGGCACTATCAATACCTTTTCCACTCTAGACAGTTCAGGACGCGGTGTATCTTCAAAAAATTCTTTCTCCTCAATTGGGACGATTGGTCGAGAGAACAATTCAACATCCAATACATATTTGACCGTAGGGATTTGTTGAATGAGCGAAATGATCTCAGCCGCAAATAGATCCCTGCCGAATGGCCATCCTTCCCAGGTTTCATCCGTTTTTAGAAGAGGAAGTTTTTCATCAAGAGGAAGTGGAGTAATGTATCGTTTTAATTCATCCAATACTTTCTCCTGCACTTCTGCAGGTCGGACAAAATCCTGCGGTACGATCTTGGCCTTGATCTTCACTCCAGTGTACTGAGGTTCACGGACATGAAGTGATGTTGTTAGCAATCGATAATTATCGAGATATGAACGGATATTCGTTTGCAAAGCATCATCAAGGCGAAGGGATGAGACATCACCAGCATTTAAGGCGTCAGCTACTGATGGTACAACCAGAATTGTTACAGTACCGGCTGATCCTTTGGAAAGATCATTTGGAGTTAAACAACGTGCGCGTGCCACAGAACGAGAGCAGCTTCTAGTAAATTGTTCATAATCTTGAGTAGTGACAGCTCTATGCTGGGCCTGAAGTTCCCTTTGGGCACGCATCTTCAATTCTTCAATAGTCTCCTGGTCACGTCCGCCTGCAGCCCTGACCAGATTGCTCACCCGGGCGACATAAGCCAGGGACAAGGTAAGTGAATTCAAACTTTTTGCCGGTAAATTCCCTTCAACACCGCCTCCATGGCGATAACGACTGAATTGGATCTTCCGACCGCTTTCGGGGATACGTCCATATTGGCGCACAGTTCCATCCTGCTGCCTGACTGAAGGGCCAAAACTGACCTGTCCTGAAGCCATATCTAAAACATAATGGCGATCATAACGTGTAGAGTTACCAAAATTTTCTACCTGCATCCAGGGCACAAAAATGGTTTCTCCATTTTGGTTCTCTTCGACCTCGAGGTGTTCGCCCTCCTGCAAAGTTAATACAGGCGCGTGTTGTAAAGAAAAATACTGGCCTGGTTCACCATTACTGACGCCTACTTGTTCACCATCCACATTGATCGAATGCATAGCAGAGATCGTAGCACCAAGGCTATATGCCTCGATCTTTTTGATCCGTGGAGTTTCTGAATACATCCCCTGCAATGCATTTTTTTGTTCAACACGACAACGGACCCAGATGGCATTAAGACCATAAAGAGTTCCTGGGGCTGTTTCCAAAGGCAAATAAAGCACCAATTTACCCTGCTCGTTATTCAAACCACCGGTTGTATCTTTCTCTTCATCCAAAGAGCTGAGCGTCAAGGGCACCCATTTGTCCCCCCTGGTTAGGACCTCCCAAACCCAGGGCGGATCATCTCTACGGATACCCACAGCTTCAGTCGGGTCACAGGTAAAACTCAGTTGGAGAATATGACCAGAAATATCATTTTTTGGATCAAATCCCAGGTAAAAAGTATCGCCAATTTGCGGGATTTGGTTGAACGGAGTGAAAATCTCAAGGCCCAGGCGAGAGAAACTATTCCTGCTGAAATCAGAATCTTTACGCACCTGGGTCAGAAGAGGAGGAACGATCTTCTTCTCGTAATTGGTTGTGAACAAAACTTCAGATTCAGTCATGTCAGAACGAACTTCTGTTCCCTGCGGAATGAGAACAGTCTGATCATTCCCCGGATTGATCGGAAGTGGAACTGACAGCCAGAAAGTCAATTCAGTCCAGGCACTATTGGCCGGCTTTCGCTGCATTCCAAGCATTTCAAGGAATTTAATATAATTTTTCTCTGGCACACGATTCAGCCGGTATACGGTCAGTTCTGTCATCCAGGCAAATAATTCGATCAAGGTTATACCCGGATCGCTCAGGTTATATTCAGTCCATTCCGGGCAGTAATGAATAATTCGCTTTCGCGCTTCATCCACCAGGTCTCTTTGAAAACGAAGATCATCCAGATTAGGTGCAGGTAATGTCATAGTTCACTCCAGTTTCTGCTGTGTATCATACGATTTCCTCTTCTGCCTCGATATAGAACGGGTATACAATGCTGCGAGTATCGTGAGTGGCTTTGATCTCATATTCTATGGTTACCAATAAGGCGCCATCATTTTCATCATCAGAAGACACACTTACATCATTGACCTCAATTCGGGGTTCCCACATGCGTAATGCATCAAAAACATATTCCTGCATTAAGCTGATGGTGGACGCAGATCGCGGATCAAACATTAATTCGTATGCCCGGCATCCAAAGGTCGGCCTCATTACACGTTCACCTGGTCGGGTGCCAAGAATTATGCGGATGGATTGATCAATATCTTCGTCTCCAGATACCAATTTGATCTGTCCGCGTCCATTGACTTTAACGGGAAAATTGAGGCCGCTTCCCAAATATGATTTTGCATCCTGTTGCATTTGATACTCCTTTAAGCGATCATGGTCTTAATTGCGCCTTTGATGACCGTAGTGCTAACCGGAACACCTGTTACTGGGTTGGCACCAGCTACAACACTGGTCACCCTGGCTGCAGGTCGGCCGCCAATAAGTACCGTGGGACTCCCTTGAGTAATGCTGCCCTGGCACGCTGCTCCACTAACCATGTCACCCATGACTGAAGCCGGTAAACCTTCTATCAGAACCGTGGGAATTCCTGGTCCTGTGATCGCATCCCCGGTGGCAGTCAAATCACTTAATCGTGCTGCTGGAAAAGGCATTCAAACTCTCCTAATTGATCTGAACAATACCGCCCTGGATCTGTACCATGGCATTTCCTTTTACCGAAGCCTGTGTATTTGCCTGAACGGCAACAGTAGTTCCCTTTACGGTTGCTCCTGTCATCTGCAGATCCACTTCTGACGTACCTACTTTTACATTGGCACCTTGATTAGCCTCGATAGCACCTTTAGTATTTGACTTCAAGCTAAAATCCAATTTGCTTGACATGATCAACTTACCACCTGCCTCAATCGTTAAGTCACCAGCGGCAGAAATGGTCATTGCATTTTTCACTGAATCAAAGATGATACTATTTTTGGTTGTCTTATCTTTAATAATGATCTGTTCTTTTCCCTGAGTATCATCAAGAATGATCGTATGTCCACTTCTTGATGTTAAAATTCTTTGATTGACCTTTCCATCCGGGCCAACGATTGCTGAACTTCCCCTTGGTGGTGTACTCATTTTGTTCCAGAGCGCCCCAACGATATATGGGTAATTCATATCGCCATTTTCAAAAGCAACCAAAACTTCGTCATTGACTTCAGGGGTGAAATACAAACCGCGATTCATCCCTGCTCCAGGTAAAGCCAGCCGCGCCCAGGAGCTTTCTACTTCTGAAAGTGAAGAGGGGAACCAGGGGAACTTAACTTTGATTCGTCCCATGTTTAATGGATCACGCACACTGGTGACTACTCCGATGACTACGCCATCAATTTTATCCGGTCGAGAATTGTCCACACCCAACAAATGCCGGATGGTGTATGGATTTCTTCCGGAAACTTGAAACTGGACTGTGTAGCTTCCTTCCCGCCAGATATGCTTTGCCTCAGTGATGTAATATGTTCCACTGAATCGAGTCCCGACACCGGTCACGATTGCCATAGCTCCGGCAACCAGGTTGGGATCTCCCAGGGCTAACTCTCCACTTGCTTTGATGAACTGACTTTGATTTTCATCAAAACTGGCTTTGGCAATAGTCATGGCTTCATTCTGCGATCCTACAACAGAATTTGGGATCATCACTTCTTCAGCCTTGCCAAAAGCTTTAAGCGCAGTTGCATTGCCTGTTAACAGCTCTCCAATTTTCGTTTTTTGCACACTAGCGACTGCGACTCCCTTTACTTTCATCTGCTTGCCAGAATCCCAACCCGGTACAGAGGTTTGAGTAGCCTGACCCACTGAAACTAGGCGGGGTTCAAATCGACTAAGGTTTTCGCCCCATTTAAGAGAAACAGGGATCAAAGAACGCGGTGTATCTGCAGGAGTTACCTTTAATATTCTGCCATCCGCGTAGATCTGATAACCATATAATCGGGCACGTTCATTTAAGAAATCCCAATTGCTTTGATTATATTGAAGGACATATTCCTGCAATTCTGGAGATACCCCCGTGACAAAGGGAGAAAAACCAGCCTCACCTGCGATCATGGTAATGATCGACATCTCATTTTGCATCATGAATGCTCGGGTTTTCTTTCCCCGCATCAACCGATGCAGGCGATCATATCCACGAATGCGAAGTTGAGCGCGGCCATTCAAGAAAATTGGTTCTACAGAGGTAATTTCACCATTTACCAATGTATTCGAAATTGGCACAACTCCGGTAATCCTGTCTGTCACTTCAAAACCAACAGAAACTGAAGCACCAATTTGAAACCTTGGGTCTAGATCAAGATACTTGAAAATTCCAAGCGTCGGGTCAGGATCATCCTGAATCACTACTGAAAACATGGTTGGCAAGAAAACATTGGTATCAACAACAACTTCTACCACGTCTGCCGAAAGTAGTTTGTCTTCAAGAAAAAATAACTTGAGTTTAAATTTTTCCACACCAAGATCAGGCATGAGATCTCCTTTCCCTGTTAGATTTTATCTTGAGGAATTGCCATCAATTGACCGTCTTGCAGACCAAAAGGATCATCGATATTGTTGGCTTCAGCCAACACCCGCCAATACCGAGCATCGCCATATTCTTCATACGCGATCTGATCAAGCCGTTGTTGAGAATTCACAATGCGGGTCTTACGCGCATCTGTTCGGCTGCTTGGGTTAAGGGCTGGGATCATATCATCGCCCATTAAGAATTCATTTTGTTTGAATTCAACTGCTGCTTTTGCACGGGTGGGAGTTCCATCCTGTGCAAACATGATGAATGAGATGTTTACCCTGGTCACAACAGCAGTGAATAAAGTTATTTTTCCCCAGATGAATTTAACTGTTGGCGGTGTGGCATACGGGATCTTAAACATAGCCACTCCAGCTCCACGCAAGGTCAGTTTCAAGAGCTTGTTTGTGTAATTTCTCACATCAATTGGATCTTTTCCAGGGCAGGGCGCAAATGAGTCGAAGAATAGGTCCAACTTGTAGGTTGCCGGGCTTCCGCCTTCAAATTTTAATGAAGGCGAATTGAAATTCGGCATTGTTTCAGAAGACCAATTGTTCTCTTTTGTGATCACCAATTCTTGAGGATTAAACTGACATTCGATTTCACCAAAATTAGGCGGAACCAATGTACTCCATTTTAATTTTGCCTTCTCCAATTTCACATCCATTGCCATGATTCACCTCATCTATATTAACGAAAACTTCCACGAGATCTTTCTGTTTCGGCTTCAATTAACCTTTTTACGAACGGGAACACATCTTCTGCTAGTTTTGCAAAATCAGTTTCCGGAGCAGAGGATTGAGATGCCTCGGTGGAATTTGAATTCATCTCCCTTTGAACTATGTTCCCGCCAGTGGAACCCGAGCCTGGAGTACTATTTGCAGCTTTTACAGCAGATTGTTTTGGGCGATCCGTATAAACAATATCGATAGGTGCCCGGTTTACTGGTTGCGGCAAAACCTGCTGAGGTTGAAAGACTGGTTTCTTCTCGTCTACAAAAGATGAATAATTTTGCTTTTGTTCAACTGATGGAAACTCAGATTTATTAGGTATGTTTATAGAGTGACGGTCAACAAAATCGAATGTCTGAACTTTTATTGAATCGCCAGCTTTCTCTTGATTATTGTTTTCATTGAGATAGTTCTTGGGCTCTTTTTCAAAATAATACTTATTGGGAGAAACCAATGGCATTGACTGCCGATTTACTATTGAAGTTGGCGGAATCAATTTTGTATTAATTCTTGCCGATGAAGATCTCAATTCTTCTGAATAGTTCTTGCGATTGTCGATGATCGTTTTCAGCGGCATTTCCTGATTTTCGCCACTGATATCTGATCCCTTATCAGAAGCTATTTGAACAGGAGCCTCTTGCATCTCTTGACGAGTTGGGAGTTCGCTACCTTCAATACTGGGGGATTCCTGATCATTCTGTTCAAGTGGAAGTTCAGGGCTGCGCTGTACAGTTTTACTCAAACTCGGAGTATGACTACTGACTGGCAGATTGTTTTTTTCAGCTGCGATCTTTGATGGAATCGCCTTGAGAACTTCAGCTGGTTTTGTATCAGCTCTCTTTACAGGTATGGCTTTCAGTAGAAGATCAGTTTTTTTTGAGAAGGCTGCCTTTTCAAATGGTTGGTCCCCTGTCGTTATATCCGATCTGATCTCTTTTTTTTCTTCTGGTCTTACAGACGCTTTTTCTACCTTCTCAGGCAATTTATTAAGCGGCATCTCAATTTCAGGTTTATTAGCATTCGCTTTCTGAGTCAAACTTTTAGCACTATGTTTTCCGATTGGCGGAACAATACTCGGACTAATAGAATCTGAGGATTCCTTCTTGATCGTATTGTCATCAGCCTGGACAATATCAGCTTTACTTGTTGCCGCTTCATCAGCAGTCGGATTTTTGGATTCCGATTCAATGTTCTCGGGAATATTCATCGAGAGTTCATTTTCAGACCGAATATTCAATAATTCATCTTCAGGTTGAATTTTGGGTGTGATCTCAACGACCTTACTGAATAGCCGCTGCCCGGCAGTAGAGGGAGAATTTTTAGAAATAAACTCTTTCTGGTGCTGCCGTTCTTGCGTTTGTTCATTGCTCTTATTTGCTGTCGAACTTGTCTTATCAGATTTTACTGGCGGAACAAATTTTTGTATGATCGATCCGCTTCTCAGTTCTCCCGGTTGAAGTGGTTCTTCGGCGTTAGAGAAACCTGCGGTGGTCGGGAATACTCTTTCCAATTCACGCCATTCGCCCTTTTCTAGAGACAGCTTCTTAGAAAGAGGGATCATTTCTTTTACACCCTCATATTTTTTCGCGACGATATTAACAAAAGAGTTGATATTTTGCGGTTGAACAAGGGCATGTTTCTTCTTGTTGAAGAAATTCAAATTTTGTACAGAGAGAAGGAAAGAAGTTTTAGAAGAGGCATCGTGGGTTGGTGGATTATCCGAAGACGATTTTTGAGACGACAAATCACGCAGCCAGGGTGCGATCATGGCTGTGGAGCGTTTGTCCTGCTCTTCCAAATGTTGAATTACTGGATTCGGATCTGCCAATTTTTCAATCCTTTGCTATTCGATCTTTCCTGCTTCAAAGTAATCGAAAGACAATTCAAGACTTTCAATAGCTATCTTTTGTGAATCATCCACACTGAGATCAGAGATCTTCCATTTCACAGGGAATGCGTTAAAAAAGTCCCATTTCCTTACCTCTGTAAATGTTCCGGGAGATGGTCTGCGTTGGACCAGAGAGAAATCCAATGGATGGATCCATCCATCTAGCTGGCCGTCTGTCATCCATTTCCAGAAAAAATCAGAGGTGGTTAAACCGGTTTCCAGCGTAACATGTCCAAATGAGACATGCCCTGCAAACTCATAGGTATAGGCGTTTAGACCACCTTCGGTGAGTTTTTCAACTTCTCTTGTTACTTCAAGGTTTTTACAGGCTTGAAAAAGAGCTGCCGTCACGCTTCCGATCTCGATGGAAAATTGGTAAGCGGGAATGGGGATTTCCTCGAAATCGCTTAGCGGTTTGAGTTCTGTGAGATATTTTGGCTTCCCGGGTTTATCTTTTTTTAGGAGCAAACCTCCCATAACGCACTTCCTTTCCCATAATTATCTGAACAACAAATTATCTATTCCCAAGTTTTGCTCAAGAATAGTATCAGGCGAAGTATGATTAATAAGTTCCCAATCGTTCATTTTCAATTTCAAGTTCTCTACGAAGTTTCTCATAGATCTGTTCAGCAAGCTTTTGCAGATCAATGTCAGATGCACTGGCATTGTCGGTTGGTCCGGAAACATTTGGCTGTTCATTGTGCGAATCAATTTCTGGCATTCATCCAAGCTCCATCAATCATTAAGTCTCTTGTTTATATCTGCAATTTCTTTGACCCAACGACGCCTGAATCTGTGATCCATTGACATGATCGATTCAGGAGGCCAATGAAAGTAATAGGCAATATAGGCTATCTCCTGGTGCAGTTGATCCAGAGGATAACCTCTTATACCCCCCCCAGGGTTGACAGGTCCACTTCAAATGGTTTATTGCAATGCGGGCAAATGAACTCCCGCTTTGTGTTCCCGTTTTCATTGATTTGGCGGTAGAACTCTTGCAGGTAATTTAGATCGGCAGTAAATAGGTTTTCAATAATATTAGTATTAATTGAAGTAAGTGATCCAAGCTGGGTAATTACTCTGGCCAGCAACACGATCACAAGATAAGCCTGGTTATTTTGCACCCGCATATCATTCAAAATTGAAATTTCATCCATGGCAGTTGCTAAACGCATGGTCCCTTTTTTTTGAAGGTTTCCATCTTTATCAACATAGCCCATAGGCAGTTCAAAGTCGAATTCAGTTTGTAAACTCATGCCATCACCTTTTCGTTTTTATCCAAAATGCATCTCAATTCGTTCTACATTCAGGGTCAATTCATGGCAGGTATAATAGAGCCCACCTTGTGTATGCTGATTGAAAGAAAAACCGGATATCCCTGCCGGAAGGGCATTGATCAGATCCCAGGTGACGATCTTTTTGCCGGTCATATCAAGCATGACAATATTGATATTTTTCAGCGCGCTTTTTCGATTTCCAGCAGATGCCAGAACAAGCCAGTCGTTCAAGGCTTGCCCTTCCACATTAAGGGCATGAACAAGCACAATAGGAGAATACGATGTCGGTCCTGAAACATATTTCGTTTCAGCCACACCGTTTTTATCCACAGTGGTATATGGGATCATGGCCACTTTAATTTCGCCACCCGTCAGCGACTCAAATTCAGCCAGCTTTGTCATTTTCGGCACATCATAGACCGAATAGAGATATGATGGATTTACTTCAGCAGGCATAAAAACTCCTTACCGAAGTAATCTGAAAGGAAGTATCCATCCAGATTACTTCGGATTCTCTTCGTCAGTGTTAAAGCTTAGCTAACGCGTTCAACACCCTCATGTACAATCGTAACATCTTCGATCATATAGTTTGTAGAACCCGCATCCATTTCAGGGCCAACTACTTTGCTGGGCCATGCGTTCTCGAGGTTCCAACGGGCAATCTCTTTGTTTTCCTGGTTATAGGCAATGATGGAGCAATTTGTGCGGGCATCATCGATCTTACCTTCAACAACAGATTGCCGCCATTTCCAAATATCCATGTTGCTGGTGACACCACGCTTCATGGTAATTGGGGTCCAGGTTAAGCGTCCAGGCAGTTGGCGAACAATTGTTTCGCCTGTTTCGGAATTGACCACTTTTTGCGAAATTACTTCGGTCTCCGAACCAATGCCATTAACTGAATTGAACATGCCGGACAACTTGCCTTCGATCTCCAGGCCAAACTTAAAAGCTACAAGCGGATCTTCTCGCTCTGGCATATCACATTCTCCTTATTGATTTAATGTTGAGACAATTATTCAGCACCCGGACCAGCCCACTGGCTGATACGGAAGATGACAAACTCGGCGGGTTTGACCGGAGCCATACCGATCTCAATGATCAAACGACCAAGATCACGTGATTCAGGCGGGTTCAACTCATCATCGCATTTCACATAGAATGCTTCTGATGGAGAAGATCCAAACAAGGCCCCATCACGCCAAACTGTGCGCAAGAATGAAGATACGTCACGATTGACACGGGCCCATAGCTTGCGATCATTCGGTTCAAAGACAACCCACTGTGTACCGTTCTCGATCGATTTTTCAACATAATTGAACAACCGGCGCACATTGATATATCTCCAGGCCGGATCGCTTGAGAGCGTTCGAGCGCCCCATACACGAATACCGCGACCGGGGAAAGCGCGAACACAGTTCACACCAATTGGGTTGAGGGTATCTTGCTCACCCTTGGTCGTCTGATAAGACAAACCGACAGCGCCCAAGACAACTTCATTTGCTGGGGCCTTATGAACACCGCGTGAATTGTCACTGCGGGCCCAAATGCCAGCAATATGTCCGGAAGGCGGAACATTAATGATCTGATCGGTTGCGGCATCCATGATCTTAATCCATGGGTAGTACATGGCTGCGTAACTGGAATCAAAACCGGTCACGTTCATACGCCATTTTTTGACTTCCTGTGGAGACATATCAGGAGGTGTATCCAGAATGGCAACACGATCCCCCATGCGTTCACAGTGTGTGATCATCATGGATTGGACGGATTTGACCATCTCAAGATTTAATTTTTCACCCGGCATGGTGGTCATCAGATCAGGGATGCAAACCATGGTTACATCATCTAAGACCTCAAGCCCTTCGATACCAGAGCGTTCGCTGACATCGCCGCGGAATTCATTCGCTACAGGAGCTTCAAGTAGCTTCTTCTCGATGGTTAACGGTTGTTCCTGCTCTCGAGGCATTGCTTTTTCAATTGAAGCGTTTTCAAGGACTTCGATCTCAACGAATTTAGGCAGTTTATTGTTTTTATATGCAACAGCTACCTGTTTTTTGCCTTCGACAACAACATTTTGCAATTTAACTTCGCTGATCGACTCAACGGATTTCCATCCGCCGGTAGCAGCTTCTTTTTCGATATTGACTGTAAAGCCATAATCACCGTTTGATTCAGGACTCTCAGGAGCTTCTTCTTCCCCTTCCTTTGCTGGTCCCTTCTTGGCAGTTCCAGCAGGGAGTGTGGCATTTTCAATGCGCACACGTAGCTTCATGCCTTCGACACCGGCCTGTCGGGAGCGAACCATCAAGGCAGGTTTGCCTTGTGAGTTGATCAAGGTCGCTTCAGCTTTGGGGAATGTTCTTACACTGACAACATAGCATCGTGAACCACCGTTTGAGAAATAACCATAAACGGAATTCGGAAGCTGAATGCCTGGAACAAATCCGCCAAATCGCTCAAGGAACTGAGTCCAGTTTGTTACCAATTGAGGTTTGTTGAGCAGGTTTTCAACAACCAGTTCATTGTCGATTTCCCGGACAAGCTCGGCTTTTTCAGTAAAGCCAACGAATGCTGCCATTGCCGTCCCAACACCCTCAATCGGTTTTGGGCCCCGGTCTACTTCTTCAACATAGACACCGGGCGATAAATATTCTGCCATGTTATCCTCCACTCAAATGATATAGATTGCCTTTTATCAAAAGAACCTGCATTGATTCTTAAATGCCCAATTAATTTTTCTACTGCTCCTTTCCACCTCAATACCTGATTGCCAGGTATTTTCCTTAAACTTGAATATCATAACCAGGAGAGGGGACCACAATATTCTGATGTTTAAGCACTTTCTGATTAAACATAATATCCAGGTGGTATTCTCCTTCCATGATGTTATGCAGCATAAAACGACCTTCAGCATCGAGAGGCAGTGTGGTATGGGTTTCTGCAAGCACTACCGCCAGGGTTGAAACATCGTATTTATCACTTTTTAACGTTCCGCCAATTGACCAATAGGTTTTATCCAGAGATTTTGTGGGTAGGTCATTTGAAGGATGAGCAAAACCGGTATCCTGGATAACCCGGGCTTCGCGGGTGTGAACGATCGGGAAGAGCATCGGTTTATATGGATCAATCGAAATTGTGACAGTCACAAGAATGCCAGCATGCATTTCATTATCTAAAACTCCCCAGAGTTCCGTAAATTTGTCTACAGGGCCAATTTCCGGAGGAAAATTTGCTACTTCAATGGGCATTGGAACCGATTGAGTTTTTAGATTTTCGGACAATAGATTCACCGGCAAAAATGGATTACGTAATAACCCGGTTAATGCAGAAGAAAGAAGCATGTGTTCATCCGCAGGATCTTTCACCCAGGCAGTCAACAAGTAGCGAAGGTCCATTCTTACCGGATTTCGTCTTACTTCTGCAATGCCATCCGGTCGGTTGATGGTTGAATATTGCTCCGCCATTCGCAGACGTAGATTTTCACGAACATCAAATAAAAAGAAATTGAGGGTCGGCTTACTCAACCGTGAAGACCATTCACGTTTTGGTAAATCAAAAGAGACATCAATCTCATTTGCTTTGATATCAATTTCTTTGATCATTAGTTTTCTTAAGACTTCATCGACGTCAGCGATCACTGGGCATATTCTCCTTGGTTAAGACTGATTTGATCCGTTGCCACCAGTCCGTTTATTTTTTCGCCAGTTGTTCTTTCAACATCTTATTCTCTTGCATCAATTGACCAATAATGACCGCATAACCACCGCCGTCACTGCCTCCGCCACCGGGAGCTTTTTCTTCCTTTTTACCGCCGCCGATTCCAAGAACGCCCATGACAGTGCCAATGGTATCTTTGTGTTTTCCGTAGAAATCTTGTGCTTTACCTGCGTACCCTGCAAGCTTCGATAATAAGCCTGGATTTTCCTTTTTATATTGAGCCATTGCCTGAGCATCACCACCTCTGGCACTTTCCTTCAACATCTTTTTTCTTTCATCCAATGCAATCGAGGCCACGTTCTTCTTAAATTTTCCACTTTTATGGAAGGTACGCAATTGATCTTCAGCTTCTTTCATTTGTTCAGGAGTAGATTTTGGGTCTTTTAATATACTCACCAGTTTGTTGCGTTGAGATACACGAGAAAATTCTTTCCCTTGTCCAACACCTTCGCTTGTGTCTCGTTCAAAACGGTGTCGTTGCTCACCTTCCAAATTTTCCATGTTTTGTGCATGCTGTTTTTTTGAATCAGTGGAACTAAACTCTGATAATCCCATGCGTTTCTTTTGATTAATTAATTGCGAACGAAAATCACCTTCACTGGGGCCAGCCGGTTTGGTTGATTGAATCGATTGCAGCACTTTCTGACCTTTTTCAGATAATGGTTTCCCACGAGGTTTCACCGGTCCGAACGCAGGCTTGTATTCTGGCGCATCAGGAATTTTGTTCGGATCTTCAACAGGTTTCGCTTTTTTCTTGAATAGATCTGTTAAGAAATTGCGTTGTACAACTCCTCCAGCATCCGGCTGCATCTGTACTTCTTCTTCGTCTCCCTGCATTTGGATCTCTTCTTCATCTTCCTGCATCTGAACTTCATCTTCTTCAGCAACTCTTTGAATTCCACTTGCTGAGGTACTGACAGCTGCCTGGCTGCCTTGTTTTCCTTTGTGGTCAGCTTCTTTTTCCATTGCGGTATTAGGTGCGCCTAATTTTAGCTGGCCACTTGATGAGCTGCTGCGTGACTGCTGTACAACATGGGTCAGCTCATGGATCAATGTTTCGCGGCCACTTTGGCTTGATGGAGCATAAACTCCGTTTTTGAAAAAGACATCAGAGCCGATGGTGAATGCGCGGGCACTGATCGTTCTGCTGAGTTGATCAGCCTTCTCATCAGTGTGCAAGCGAACATTTGTAAAATCATGACCGAGTTTACGCTGCATCTCACTTTGTAGTTCTTTTGGTAAAGTAGAACCGCTGCCACGTGCATTTTGAATTGTGGATGAAATATCTTCTCTCAGATTGCCTTGTTGGTCGGTCAATCCGCGTTTTTCTCGTTTGTCGTCCATTGCCCGTTGAACTACCTGGTTGCCCAATTGTTGCTGGGCAGCAAGCACTTCTTCAGGACGCATGGTTTCAGGAGCTGACACCATTTGATGAGAATTCACCTTTTGATTCGATAAGGCACCTGGTTTATTTGCCTTAACCTGTTTTGCTGTTTCTGTTTTCTGTTTTGCGCTCTGATAAGCAGCCATTCTTAATCTCCCTTCTCATCTTGCGAAAGAACAAAATCAGTTTCTTGAACAAGTTTTCCCATTTTTTGCAATTCTCGGCGTACGCCGTGCATCAGGTGATTCATTCCTACACAACCATTACTGTCTTCTGCAGCAAGAAAAGCTGCGCTAACGATACTGTTTCGAATACTTCCACCGGCAAGTTTGAATCTCCTTGCCATTAATCCAAGGTCCAGATCGTTCGCTCTGGGCATCTCTGGAGGCATTAGAACTTTCCATATGCGTTCTCGGTATTCTTCCTCTGGAAATGGAAAGTTTATGATAAATTGCAAGCGGCGAGTAAATGCCTCATCCAGGTTAGCCCGCAAGTTTGTGGCTAGAATTGCCACACCATCATAAGCTTCCATCCGTTGTAGCAAATAACCAACCTCGATATTTGCATAACGATCATGGGCATCCTTTACCTCTGAACGTTTTCCAAAGATCGCGTCAGCCTCATCAAAAAATAAGATGGCGTTACTGGCCTGGGCCTCATTAAAAATGCGTTCCAGGTTCTTTTCAGTTTCACCGATATACTTGCTGACCACTGTAGACAGGTCAATTCTAAAGAGATCGATCCCCAATTCATGTGCAATGATCTGGGCGGCAAGGGTTTTCCCAGTGCCGGGAGATCCGGTAAAGAGAGAAGAAATTCCCATACTTGAAGTCAGTTTTCGTCCTAGTCCCCACTCTTCCAATACCCGAGGCCTGGATTTAACCATGCTGACCATTTCATGAAGCATATTGATAGGCGTTTCAGGTAATACCAGGTCCTCCCACGAATAGCGTGGTTCTATTTTGTGAGCCAGTCCAGCGAGATGATGCCCGGAATGAAACCGGGCCGCTTCAAATAGATCATCACTTTCAAGAGAGCGGCCCGCTTGAAGTGCAAATGACATTGCAGTACTTGCTGAAGCAACGATCTGCCCGGTTGTAAGTTTAAACTGCCCTGCGAGCGTTTGAATGGTTTCCTGCATCGGTTGGTCCGAGACTCCATCCAACATTGCAGACCAGAGATCGGCCCTTTCGGTGGTGGTTAATCCATCTAGAAAGATATGCATCAATGGATAATCATTTCCCGGCATTTCATCGCTGAGTCTGAAGGGTTGTTTGCTATTTATCAGAACGGTATAACCTGTCAGATGAAGGGCAGTAAATGCAGCCGGAATCAAACAGCCATCATGGTCAACAAACACATCAAAATTCTCAATACTCAACAACGCACCCAGCATGCGTGCATCGCGGACAGCCGGATAGAGTTGATCCAAAGCAGTCTCAATCGTACTCTCGGCAAGGACTTTTAGTTTCAACAGTGGTTTTTTAAGCGCTGAGGCCAGTTGTTGAGCTACCAATTCTTGTTTGAACAAATCATCGCCCGAAAACGATAGTAGTGGATGAGTTTTATCAATCACTTCTGCAGAGGGCATGTTATCGTTATCAAATACCGATATATCCCATTCATCCGGGGTCGATTTTGTTAAGGGAGAATATTCTAATGAATTACCTGAAGACTGCGGCGAATAAGCTCCCAACAACCATGAAATTATTGAAGGTGCAACTTGAAACGCCTGTCGGAGATTGTTGGAATTTTGCCCAATTCTTTCCGATTGGATCAGGAGACGATATTGACGTAAAGGAGCATTAGGTTCAAAGCAACTTAATGAATCCAGTCGGCTTAAACCTTCAGGCAAAAGCAATGAAAGAATTAAGTCCACGGTGGGCTGTACCCGTGTGACATCGTCTTGAAGATACCCATAAATCCGTTCGTAACGAAGGTCCAAGGCCGGCGCAAGGCAAACCACAAATGCCCACCACTCAAACTTACTTAGCCCAAAGATCTTTTCAAGGGATACTAACCTTAAGGGAATGCCATCCTTCTCAGCCTGGTCTTCCAACTGTTTTATCTGATGATCAGCTTTGGCTAGAGCATCAGTAAGACGTTTATTCTCCGAATCCGAAATACTGACATTGCTTCCCCAATGTTCACCCGGTAAAAGGCGGCTAAGGGCAATTGCTTCAGAATCAGAAATATGTAATCCGCGAAAACGATCAGAGGGATCCTGCCCGGCAAGCTGCCAACAATACACCTCACGCTCAAGGCATGCATCCAGGTGTAAAAGCACCGCCTGTAAATAATCTCTCTGTATCTTTTCAACATTAACTGTGTTCATTAGTTTCCGTTTTCGATAATGATCAATTGGTCTCTTGCAACAGCTTGTTCGACTACTGTTCTAAATTGATCAGCAGTAACAGTGATAGGTTTATCCTTCTCTACCTGAAGGAATTCAAATGAAAAAACCTTGTTCAGTCCATTGTTGTCAAATGAGACAGGTCCAAGACAGGGAACAGACATATCGGTTTGTTTTAAACTGTCACGAATTTTTTCGCGTTGTTCAGAAATTTGATTGCCATTTTTATTTGAAAAATTTGAGAACAATTTTGAGCTGATTATGTTCTTATTCGCTTGAGAAACCGCGTCCTTCAGTAGAAAAATGGAGGCGTAGGATCTTGCCTTAGAAATGGAATTAATTTCGGCTGGGCAATCTGTAGAATTAATTGCCTGACGAATCACATAAACACCTGTGGCTTTATCCGAATTTAAAAAGGTTTGACTGTCAAAACCGCTGCCTTGTCCTAAAATGATTGGAGCCAGTCCGGAACCAAATGCATCCTTCAATGTTTTTGTGATCGATATCGCTTCATCTGGATTATCGCTGATGACATATACAAGATTCGCCCCGCTCTCATTAACCGTTTGGGCTAAAGAAATGATCTCTTGAGCGTTGTCTTCCCCGGTGGTAAAAGAACCGTAGAAAACGATCTTAATCGATTGGTCCATTGAGATTTGGGCCGATGAAACAGCTGCATTCTCACCGAATGTATTTTTCTCATAGATAATGGCTAATTTAAGAGTTCCACTCTGAGAAGAGTTTGAATCTGAGGTATTAGTGTCTGTTTCTGTCGGTGAGGCTTTCTGGATCACTTCAGTGAAGATATATTTTGCATAAGCAGAACTTGGCGCGCTCAATCGGAAAACCCATAAATTGTTTGATGGGATAACATTTTCTCCATCTGCATTGGGAATTACCATCGGGACATTGAAAAAATTAGTCAAAGACGCGGCACGCATGGTCGCTTCGTTTGAGGTACCGCCAAGCAAAGCCACAATCTGATTGCCTTCCACCATGTCGCGGATCGCAGTCTGTACATCGTCTTCTAGATCACCCTCAGTTTTCTGGACTAATTTAAAGCCGCTATTCCCATTTTTCAATCCAAGCTCGTAGCCAATTTGCTGTTCGCTCGCCAGGGTTTCTGCATTTTTTGAATCACCACTTGTTAAATCACCAGTAAGGACTCCCACAGATTGATTGCCAATGGTTGCTTTTGAACAACCAATTGCAATAATGGCTACAAGAAGCCCAACAATGATGCTTTTTCCGTAACGGTTTATTCTTAACAATTCTTGCTCCATTTTTTAAATACTGCAGTAATTGGCGTACTGGCTTCAACTACATTGAACTCAGCTGTTTCAGAAACGGCTGATGGTGCCGCGAAATAATCTGAACCACTATATAAATACTGGAGTTTGACATTTGATACTGGAGCGCTGAAACTGATTGAAAATTCTGCATAACCATTTGAATCCAGGGTGATGTAATAGTAACCATCCGAATTCAAGGTACCACCGGTGATTGTATAAGTTCCATCGGTTGCCTTTACTTTTACCTGCCCGGTGGGGATTACTGTCTGTGAGGAATCACCATTGGCAACCTTCACTCTGAAGGTGTAGCTTGTAGCTGTGTTAGCCTGGTTTGTTGTACTGAAGGGGAACACCACGGGAGTTGATGGCCATGTGGAACCATTCTTATATTCCAGGCTTTGGGCTGAAGTATGTTTAGTAAATGTAAATGTATATTTCTGATCTGTAAGTGCCTTGAAATACGAATTCTGAACATAATTGATCGTAACTTGTTCAGAAGCGCATTTTGAATTTAGAGTAAACTGTGCTTGTGTAGTAGAGTTTATCTTTTGATCAGAAATGGTCCCACAACTGGTAATCACCGAAAATTGTTTGTCAAAACTTGTAACGGAAGGATCGATGAATGGAAGCACCGTATCCGAAAGCGTGCTTGAACTAAGGTTGATCTTTATTACCTGACTATCTCCAACATAAACACTGGCAGGAATGGTCGCAGGATCAAGGGCCAGGCTCACATCCTGTTTGGCTATGCCATACGTGGTATAAGATTGCGTAGTTGTGTAAATATTATTGTGTGATGTATAACTGAAAGTCAAATTCTGATTGATGGTTGTATCAGATTTGAAAACAAGGTAACAGGGTGCACTTTTCAGTCTAAAAGATACATCCCCCCAATACCAATGGTTCCAGTGTGCCCCGCCCCAGTTCCATGACCGACTGGATTCATTATCTTGTGAAACAATTTCAAATTGGTTTAATCTAGTCCGCACATTATTCTGAACACCACAGGTACTTTGAGTCCAGTCAATCGCATTTTCTACGCTCGGTGGAAGAGTGATATTTACATAATTATCACTGTTCACATAATCACTTAGGATTTCACTATTAGAAGTGTACTTTGCTCCCCAATTGTTGTAGAACCCATACAGCTCCGAGGTCGAAAATTGGAATGCATACTTTTCACCAACATTAAATGTGACTGCAGAACTACTGGTGGGGATCAAATTGTCATGGCCGGTAGCTGTAATCGGTGCGCGCACAATACTGCTTGTCAGGCTGATCGTACTGTTATTGGCCACAGTTAGGTCTTCTTTAATGGTTGCAGAGGAACTGAACGCCAGATCGTCGCCTTCTGTTCCTGTATCTCCAACATTAGCAAATTCAAGTTGGAGATTTGTTACAAAAGGAAGGGTGCCATTTGTGCTGCCGCATGTGATAGTGAAATCGGCTACTGGAGCAGAAGTGGTGGCATCATAATTAATCGATAATAAGTATTCACCCGCAGTACCGCTACTTGTCGTTCCAACTGAACAATTGGATACTCCTGAAGAATCAAGGAATTTTAACGTCATGATACGACCTGCCAACGACTTTGAATCAAAGGTTGCAGAACTATCACTAATTCCAAGTACGATCCGTGCGTGCATTACAGTATTGACACTTAATTGAGTTGGCCAGCTCGAATAAACAACCGGACTTGCACTTGCATTTGTAGTGTACTGCCAGGTTGTTGTGATCGAAGATTGCTGTACAGCAGTGATCTTTGTGGTTCCAGTTGAGGAGAGGTAATTAACAGAATCTCCTGCATAAGTAGCGGTAAGGCTGATATCGCCTACCTTTTTTATAACGATACTGCTGTCTGTTGAAGCAGTCGCAATGGTAATTGCTCCTGTTGTTTCATCCTGTGTGCAATTATTTGTAGTAGAAGTACAAGCGATTGTGGACAGACTGTTACCGTTTGATTCAGTAATGATTAATGAGTCTTTTGAGGTAACACGATTCCCTGCTGAATTTTGAATTGTCACCAGACCATTTGAATCATTATCTGTCAGTAATATTTCCTGTCCTACTTTTATACTACCAATATCTTTGAATACGATCTTTGTTGTTCCCAGCACTTCCATATCAAAGGATGTGGCAGCGTTAGGATCTAATAGATAAGAACTTGTACCGGCAGTATCCGAGAACTGATAAGTGACATGCCAATTGTTGTATTGCGAGTCCATTCCCTTTACGGTACAAATTAATTTATAGACACCCGAGACATTTTCAACTTTACAGTCCCAGGAACCAGTCGTTGGTGTAGTTCCAGTACTCGAAGTTCCAGTAGCAGAAATGACAAAATTTGAAGCCAGAGGCGCAGGTAAGGTTGCAGAAAGATCAGCATTTGGATCAGAAGTACGGAAAGTAAACACAACTTCTGTGTTCGTTGGATCCGCCGCGCCAAGTTTACAGCCTGTCAATGCGTCAGCATCTGTCGTGCAGATTGAGGCACTTAGATGGAATTTAACTTTGCCTATGGTTACGTTGGGCTGCTCCACACTTGATGGATCAATGGCATTGTCATCATGGGCATAGTTGAACAACAGTAAATGTTTGCCAGAAACCAAAAACCTGGGAACGGATATATTTGCGTAAAACGATCCTGGAACACGATCAAAGGTCTTATCAGCATCCGTGGCAACAGCAGCAGTTGCGCCGCCGATAAACTTACAAGAACCATCAACCAAATCTCCATTAGCATCCTGATCACAAATGCTGACGGTAACCTTGCTCTTATCATCATCAGGAATACTAACATTCTTCGGTTGTAATTCAACTACAATACGCAACCCCTGATTCATATCCAGGTTATTCGTGGAATCAGTAATGTCAGTAATTACAGAACCATCAGTCAAGTTGTAGTAGCGTGGTACCATTTCAACTTCAGCACTTTCAACGGTAATACTCTTGGAATAAGCCGGCGAATCATCCTGCAAGTAAATTGAATCACCTGAATAACTAGAGGTGATTGACTTTTTCCCAGGAGTCAGGAATGTCAGGTTACAAGAAAGTGCAGGCAGCGTAATTGTGCAGCTTGAAAAACCATCTGTAACGGTTACTGTTCCCGAAGGCTTCGGACTGCTGGTCGGAATTCCTGTAAACCCTACTGTTACAAGTACTTTTTGCCCAACCATAAACCGCCCAGCGTCTGTATAGACGTTATTAATATTCAAAGCAATAGCGATCAGTGAAGGATCAACTGTGATGTCTACTGGAGTCGCTGTTGACAAAGTGCCATTATAGGCTTTCAAAAGGAAGGTGGAGCTTTCGGTTACTGCTACTTTTTTAAATCCGATCGGATTCACTGCTTTAGCTATAACCTCTTCACTTGAATCTCCGCTTTTGGTGAGTTCGATATTTGTCCATTCTCCAGAAACCGACCAGGAGAATTGCACATTACCAGACCCTGTCATTTTGGTCGGGACAGCTTTGAAAAAATCAATCTTTGGAGCCGTAGGTGCTACACCGTCAAAAACTGTGACGGGCAGCATAAAAATCTGGTCAAGGTCGCCATTTTTCGCGGTCAACACAAAATTCATTGATTCCTGTGGGAAGAAAGGTTGTTTCCCGGAAGAAGGCAAAACATCGGTAAAGGGAGCGATGGAAAGGGAATTCACTCCATCCACAGACCATTCAACCATGACCTGTTCCCCCTTGTCCAACTCTCGATCGGGTTGGTAGAACATCACTTTATAACCATTTTCGGCAGTGTCATCCGGTACAAGTTCTACGAATTTCTCTGAAAAATCAGAATCTGTCGTCTGAGATTTGGCAGGCATTAATAAGGCGGGGCCATGGCTGCTTGGACTATTTGAAAGGTTCAGAGCTACAGAGGAGGATTCTGGTTTAACCCAGACAATGAATTTGTTAATTGTGATTTCTGGAGGAACAACTTTAATAAAGTGGCTCTGTAATTCACTCCCACTCAAATTCTTTGCCTCAAGGGTAACCAGGGCGTCCTTGTCCAGAGTAACAGTTCTCTCCCCACTGAACTGATCGGCAGTCAACTCATAAACCACTTTATTAATGGTGAGAATTACTTTTTCTGCATTGGTGACTGACCAGCGAATTGTTATTGGATTCCCTTTATCCACAGAAGTCTTATCCACTTCAAAGACAGAAATACTAGGTGTTGGGGGAACCACAAGCACCGCAATGGACTTAGTGCGGTCCATACCAAGTAAACCTGAGAGCCAGTTGCCTGCCGTCAATTCGTATGTGGTTGAAGCTGTTGGAGCAACGGCAATATGGTTCATACTTCGGGTAATATCTTTATCTACATTAGTAATACTTATCCGGGTTGCAAATGGCGAAACAGACCATTCCAGGTTCGTTGTATCGCCCTGCGCGATCACATCCTTGCCTGTACTGACATCGAATGATCTGATATTTGGCTGAATTAATAGGAAAATCCCAGTTAAGACCAACAAGGCAGATAACAAGATAGCCCACCAACCTAATAACGGGTGATGGACCACCGAACCGCTAACAGTCTGCGGAGTAACCGCCTGCCCGGTGATCTGTACGGTTGTCGAGTAATGATATTGCTTATTACGGAAAGAGATCAGCCGCTGGCGATTGGGAGTTATATCAATCGGAATCGAATAGGACTCCCCTGCGTCGACACTGATCTCAGCCTGACGAGTAAGGCGCACCTCTTGATTTACTTCAAAATCAAAAGAACAACCATTTTCTTCATCCAGCGCCATTACACTGAAGTTGGTTGGACTGTTTCCCTGGTTGTTTAATGGAAGGTTGACTCTGCCGGTACGCTGTTTCCAATGGATATGCTGTTGTCTGGGCGAAAGATTGCCTAAAGAAAATTCATAAAATGGCAAGATGGTCAGGTCAGTCTTGGTTACACTGCGGCTGCGCGGATAGTTCGGTGAAGTAACTACCAGGTAAATTGGATGTTTTCCAGCTTTGCTGCTTGACAGTCGTGGTGGCGTGATACTTACCTGAATATTGGTACGTTGCCCTTCATTTAGATTAACAATACGAGGGGTAATTTGCACCCAATCATTGGGAACCCCTTGAATGGATGTCTGGAAAGAAGCCACAATGCGACCGGCATTAACGATCTCAAACTCATAGACAGCAGTTTGTGAGGCTTCAACAGTAGATTGTTGGCTGATGATATTTACCAGAATGGATTGTTCTCCATCTGATGTAGCCTGTTCAAGATGGACTTCTTGTTTTTCGGCCCCCTTAAAAAGGGAAAGCTGAAGACTTGTAGGCGTCAATCCATTTTGTAAATAAAATGAATTGCCGCCAATTTCGACCAGTTGGTTTTCGCCAATTTTGCAGGTATCTGCCTGGAGAGGTTTACCCTCCAAACTAATTTTCGCATCAGGAGAAAGAGGCATAATACAAAAAGAATCATCCTGCCGAAAAATGGATGCATGAAATGGCAATACTTCATTTCCTGAAATAACCACATCATTATCTGGATGACTACCAATATTAATAACTGGTTGGTCAAAATCAAGTTGTCTTATTGCAGACGCCTGGTAATTATTGATGCGCTCAACCATATAAGACTCTCTTAAGCCCAAAGTAGGGAAATGAAATAGATTTCTGCTGCTACGCCCGCAACAACCAATAACGCGGCAAGAATCCACGCGTACCAGTAATGCCATTTACTTACGGGTGAAAAACTTACAAACCCTTGCTTGGTTACAATTGGGATCTCTTTATCAAAATTGCCACTGGGAACCTGTTGAGAATGAATAGTATAAAGAGAGGTTCCATTGGGAATGCGATAATTCCGGGTGCCGATGCGCAGGGAAAGCGATAATGATTCGCCTGGATTGACTTCATTCGTGCAAAAGTACTTAAGTGTTTGCGTTGTTGATTTTGAGTACGATTTAGATCCTGATTGGAGGGTTTGTTGTTTGGATACAGGTTGATTTTTTTCCGAGGTAACAGTGGTGCCCGGGGTTTGAGGGCGAGAACTTGATGTTTTTACACCCAGCTTTCCAGAATCCTTTTGTACTGCATCCATTTTGCGCTGTAGTTCTTTTGGTTTTTCCGTCGCGTCCTTGGTCTTTGTTTGGACATCGCGAACAGCTAGCCCTTTTTCTTTGAGGGATTTTCCAAGAGAGCCTGGTAATATGCTTCCCACAACTCCTAAAAGACTGGATAGCGCCCCGGTTTTTGCGATGGCATTATCTGCAGCCTTATTGTCAACCTTTACCGCAGCAGGCGTCTTTTTGTCGATCTTTGCCGGTACATTTTTATTTTCTGCCGTTACTCTTTTTCCCTCTGAAATACTGGAGGAATCGATCGGTGACGGTACAATTTCTGGCGCCGATGGTACTTCTAAAACTTCAACGATCTCAGGAAGTGGAATTCCATCTTGCAGGAATGTGAAATGTAAAAGGGACTCAAGCGATTCGACTGTCAGGTGGAATACACTTGGAACATTCCCCAGGTTTTTTAACATAATCTGGGAATCTTGTTTAATTTCTTTTACTAAGCGGCGTCGAATAAGAATGACAATTAGTCCGCATAAGCAACCAATGGCCAGAAAAATTAATACTGACAATACAATTTTTAGTGTGAGTTGAAGCATACCAGTCTGCGCTATCCCAAGCATGGATATCCTTTTACTTATCGTCCCAATATTGATCGGCTTGTTTACGCACTACTTTCACCTTTGTGAGATCCAGTTCGTGTGTATCTGGCACGTTCTTTTGTTCTGAAGGTTCGTCACCTGATGGGTCTTCTGTTCGTGTACTTTCCTGAGCAGAATCCTCTACGGGTTGGGCCTTTTTTGTTTTTTTGCGCTTAGGCGCAACTGGCTGAGAAATTATTCCTGAAGTTTCAGTTTCAAGATTGGTTTGTTTTTCTTCCCCATTTTGAATTGATGGAGGAATACTTTTTTCTTCGATTAATGGTTCAAGAGATGACTGCGTCTCTTCAACACTGGTTTCCGAGGAGGAGACTTCTTCCGGTCGATCCGGTTGACTGTAAACGGGTTGGATAATCGAATCCTCTTCCGCTATTTGAGAAGTGACATTTAGATTCTCTTGTTCAAAATTAATCGAATCTGTGATCTCAATGGTGTGTGAAAAAACCGGAGCGACATAGATTCCTTGCCTGATAACAACGGCTTCTCCCGGATAAGTCTCTGGGGCCTTTACCGAAATCAACAAGTTCTGGTATCCAGCTTGTGGGTAACAAATTTTATGGAACAAACGGATACGTACGTCTTCCTGCGCGCCCGGGTAAAGTAATGGGATCGGATCAATTCGGCAGCAATCTTCTGGAAGCCCGGCAATCTCCACCTGGAATTGGCAGGCATCTTTTTTGCCGCAATTTTTTATGGTCAGAAGACCATCCAGGCTCAAATAGGGCTGCAAAATTGTGTCTTGAAAAACGATCGTTGCCCCAATGATATTGGATGCCTGTTGTTGAACAGCAGTTAATGGCAAAACAAATACAAGTTTATATTCGCCAAGTTGAAGCTCATCCCCGCTGTTAATATCAAAGAATTTATGTGATTCAAGTTGAAATTCAGAATTATTCCTTCTGACTTCAAGCATTTCAGACATGTTGACGATACGGCAACCTGTGGGTAATGAAGGATTTGCTAGAATTTGTAACTGAAGGGGAGCTATCGAGTTAGTGAGAAGTTGAATATCAACTGTTGAAGCACTTCCCAGCTGGGTAATTGCTTTTTTTACCTCAAACAGTTTTGACCAGCCATTTATGTCAACGATTTTGATTTCCATGACGCCATTCTCGATTTGCTTCTGGGCTGTATTAACGATTTCGTGCTTGAATGATATTCAGATATTTATTAGTATATAGATAATTTGTTTTCTATCAAATAAATTGATCTACTAATTTCATAAAATTATTCCTTCTTACCATTTGCTTTTCCGATTTAAAACTTGAAATACAAAGCCAAGATAATCCGTAGCTTTGAAGCGGATAACAACTTTGTTCTAAAAGAACTTACTAATAATTTTTTCGAAAATATTTAGGGGACGCCCGGGCTTTAGTAAAAAACCTCAAACCATACGCTAAATCATTCTATCCCAAATAATTGTCTTGTGCAAGCAGTTTGCAGGATTGAAAGGAGAATAATTACAATTTACAGGTTTATTAGCAATTAATAAATTCTTCAAATCTAAAGAATAGCTACCCATAAAGAGTGAATAAGTAATTATTATGAAAATTTTTCACCAGGGTCATATTTGTACTTATCCATAACTGGGCAAAAACAAATTTGGGGGGTATTCAACAAACTTGTTAGCTTTGTATGTTCTAAGGGAGTTTATATACAAAGTTTTATCAGCAATTAAACCAAGCTCCGAAAGAATAACTACTGAGGAAATATTTCCTTCCAATTGAACTATTGGAAGGAAAATAAATATCGTCTATCCCTTTTGATCAGCGACGGGAGGAAAAATGGTCAAAATTTAGTGCTTCATTTACTTTCTTGCTGGGCTCAATGCATACCTTTAATCCGCCAACTGTGACCATCACGCGCGATCAAAGAATCTGCATTAGCCGGGCCCCAATCTCCCCGTTGATAGAAGGCCAGCTTGGGCGCGTCAACCCGCTCCCAACTCTTGATCACGGGGTCAATGGTCCGCCAGCAAGCCTCAATTCCATCGGAACGGGTAAAAAGGGAAGCATCCCCTTTTAAAGCTTCCAGGAGCAGGTGCTCATAGGCTTCCGGCAGGGAGGTTCCCTTGAACGAGTCGCGATAGTGAAAATCCATATCCACAGAACGCATCTCCTGGTCAGAATCAGGGAGTTTAGCCTGGAAGCTGATGTGAATACCTTCATCTGGCTGAATGCTCATGGAAAGGATATTCGGCGTAAACTCAGAGGTTTGATTGAACATCAAATGCGGCGGGCTCTGAAACTCAACAATGATCTCTGATGCTTTGAGCTTGAGCGCTTTTCCCGATCGAAGGTAAAAAGGAACTCCACGCCAGCGCCAGTTATCGATGTAAAGTTTTAGGGCTGCGTAAGTCGGAGTTTTCGATTCAGGCGCGACGCCTTCAGTTTGGGTGTAGTCTTCATATTGGGCTAGTACCGTATCTTCAAGTTCGATCGGGCGGATACTCTGAAACACCTTGACCGTCTCATTGCGGATCGCGTCCGCGTCAAACCGGCTTGGAGGTTCCATGGCAACCAGTGCAAGCAATTGGAAAAGATGGTTTTGGAACATATCTCGTAATACGCCGGAAGTGTCATAATATCCTGCCCGGCTGCCAACATCAACTGTTTCTGCTACGGTAATTTGCACATTGCTGACGTAGCGGCGGTTCCAAACCGGTTCAAAGATCGTATTGGCAAAACGGAAGAATAATATATTCTGAGAAGTTTCCTTACCTAAATAGTGATCAATACGGAAAACCTGGTTTTCCTCAAAAGCAGAATGAACATCGCGGTTCAGTTCCTGTGCAGAAGCCAGGTCGCGGCCAAAAGGTTTTTCAATGATAATTCGGCGCCAGCCTGAATCTTCACTTTGACGAGACATGCCCGCTTCTCCAAGGGCTTTACATACGATCGGATAATATTCCGGGGCAGTTGCCAGGTAGTAAAGTCGATTTTCTCCGCCACCTTCAAATTTTTGCAGATAAGCATTGAGCTTTGAAAAATCTCCAGGCTGATCAAGATTCCCCTGGAAGTACCAGATACGTGAAGAGAACTCTTCCCAGACAACAGGATCAAAAGTTTCCGAGCTGAACTGCTCCACCCCTTCTCGTAAATGAACCCGGAATTGATCATCGGTAAACGGGCGGCGGGCGAAGCAGAAAATATTCGAGCAATCGGAGAGCCGTCCTTTTTTGAAATTGTTATACAACGCCGGGACCAACTTGCGCCAGGTCAGGTCGCCAGTGGCTCCGAAAATAATTATGCTGGTGGATTCACATGAATTGCTCATTTCACTGCCCTCAACTCCGTTATCGGTCAATTGGTCGCACATTATCTTCACTGGGAAACAGCCAGGTCATTTTTTACTAAACAATGGCAGTAGTTGAATTGAAGAAGGTCATATTTGAAGGCTTCCAAATAGAGTCGCCATGCGACTCTCCTCTTTCCAGGGTTATTTCCGTCCAGCCGATTCAGGTCTCATCTGCTAGGATTATCTTATAGTGTTTTCAAACTCCCGTCAAGAAATTCGGAGATATTCTCTCATATTTAGATGGCCAAATCAGCAAAAGATGAGTTCTCGTATGGGCCCTCTATACACAAAATAAAAACTTTCCTTACAAGCCATCAAAATCTAAGGGTCAGAAAAGAAAAATATTATAAACTCCAATTATTTGCAATTCTTATAATGGGGCTGCTAACATTCTGGCTCAATCCCTATTTTTTCAGCCGCTGCCCGGTCCACCAGCCATATGAGTTCTCCATCATCTGGCTGGACCAGACTTGCCGGTAGAAGAGGGGATCCTTTCGGTGAATGAAGGACCTCAGCCAGCCGGGCAGCTTTGCCTGCACCTGAAACCAAAAACATGACCTGGCGCGCCTGGTTAAGGACAGGCAGCGTCAGGGTGACGCGCGGTACGAGAGGCAGAGGCGGTACATTATGAGGGACTGAGGTCACCCACCGTGATCGTTCATTCAACGCTGACGAGGAGGGGAAAAGAGACGCTGTATGCCCATCCTCTCCAAGACCCAACAGGAGGAGATCAAAACGCGGGAACTTCCCAAAGAAAGTGTGGAGATCCTGCTCATATTGATCTGCAGCAAGTTCCGGAGAAATTTCCCCAATAACTCGGTGAATGTTTTGGGAGGGAATGTTGATGCGCGAGATCAAGCTTTCGACAGTCATTCGATAATTGCTATCCGGATGATCGGGGGGAACACAGCGTTCATCACTCCAGAAGAGATGAATGTTCTTCCATTCGAGCGGTGCATCTGCAAGGAGCCGGTACATCAAAGCGGGCGTGGACCCGCCAGAAAGCGCTACAGAAAACTGGTGATTTTCGGTGAGAGTTTCTTGAGCCCGAATAATAAAAAGATCGGCGGCTTTCCGGGCAAGAGCATGATTATCATCAACAATTATCGTCTGCACTTTATCCTCCAGAAAAAGAAACTATTAAAGAATTCATTTCTTTCTGTAGAATTATAGAACGACTTGGACCTAATCAGTAAAAGAAATAATCATCAATGGCAGCATTAATTCTCTGGCGAATGAGTATGCAATTTCAACACCCTGAATATTTGAATTCCCTGAATTACATGACAAAGGAATTAATAAAACAAGTAGAGACCAATCTTGATCTCTACTTGTATGCATCATTTATAACGTTTTCAATTTACTATTTTGTGACTACCAGGAACAATCCTGAGAAGTTGGTCGTAAACGACAGGTAATGCGGGTCAACCATCTGTACACCACTGGTGATCATGCGGATCTCGGTCGGGTCATCCGGATATAAGGAGGTGATAACCGGTTGCCCATCCTTTTCCGTATAGGCCGGCAGTTCAACCCAGGCACCTTCACCTTTGTCAGCTTTTTCGTCCCAGAAATAAACACCGAAAGATTTCTTGACCTGGTCGTTCGGGATATTGAATGAATAATTCAACCGTGCAGTCGCAGGCAAGGGGTCAACCACATCATCCCCTTTTAATACGGTTAGCGTAAGGGCATCCTGGAAAACACCTTCCGGCCGTTCTTTGGCATCGGGTAAAGTTTCCTTGAACTCCTGAGCGAGAAGGCCATCTAAACCGCATAGAGAGGTATTTGAGGTTACAAACGTACCACTCGGTAAGCGCATGATGGTGTTTTGTGAGCAGCTAAATTTACCAGGTTCATCAGCAGTGATTGGAATGATCATAGGAGTCATTGCATCCGCAACCTCACAAGCATCGCCGATACCATCATGATCAGTATCTTGTTGGCCAGGGTTGGGGATCACACGGCAATTATCTTTGTCATCTGCGATACCATCACCATCAAAATCACCGGAAGGCAAAGCAATGATCGAGAAAACACCCGCCGTAAATGAAAGATCATAGTTCGTGCTCAAAGCCAGAGTTCCCTGGTTAATGGCATAGTTGCCAATAGCTGTTCCTGGATCACGGCTCAAGCCGCCGCTAAAGCTGTCTCCAGCGACCAGGCTGCCTGATGTGATCGAATATGTCAATGCCGGATCCGCATAACCAAAGTACTTTGTGATATTGTCAGCTCGCACACCGATCGGTCTGGCAATCACATTAATTTTCACATCCGCTGAGCTGGCTTTGAAATTTGCATCATCAGGAGTGAAATTCACATGCAGGGTTTGTTCTCCAACGCTTAAGAGCGTCCCTTGTGCCGGAGTGTATACATAAGTCCCGGCTACTGAAGAGGAAGCGTTCAACTGGGTTGAACCCAGGACCGTTCCATAAGTAATATCTGCCGGAGCAGTCCAATTAATGGCAGGGGTTGCCTGTGCAATATTCACGGTTTGAATATTTGAAGCAGCATAATAATTGATTGTAGCGGAGGTTTGGGCCTGGACCACACAATCACCGGCACCTGTTGAATCAAAAATATTGCCACTAACCCATACGCATGGTCCGCTGACCTTGCTGTAAACAATAGCACTTGTAGAATCAGAAGTTGCTGAAACTGAGAACGTACCGCCAAGGTAAGTCGGAGACGGAGCAGTATCGAAGGTGACCGTTGGATGGACCGGGTTTACCGTGATGGAAACATTGCTGGAGACGGCGCTGTAATTTGTTGAATCAGAAGGTGTAAAGGAAACAGAAAGGACATGAGTTCCAGCCTCCAGAACTGTTCCGCTGACCGGGGAATAAACAAAATCACCAGCAACATTTGCTGTTGCATTCAGTTGTGTGCCATCCAGGGCAGTACCATAGGGAATATCTGCCGGGGCTGACCAGGTAATGACTGGGGCTGCCTGATCAACTGATAAATTCACCTGTTTACTGATAATGTTGTAATTCGCATTATCAGTTGGGGTAAAGGTGGCAGTCAAGGTTTGATTCCCTGCCCCTAAAACAGTACCGCTCACTGGTGAATAAGAAAAATCACCAGAAACATCTGCGGATGCATTCAGTTGTGCAGCACTCAGGGCTGTTCCATAAGTGATTGCTGCTGGTGCAGACCAGGTGATCACCGGGTCTGCTTTATCCACGGCTATCGTTACCTGTTTGCTGGCATTATTGAAATTTGCTTTGTCAGCAGGAGTAAAACTGGCAGTCAGTGTCTGATTCCCAGCCCCCAGGATTGTTCCATTATCCGGAGAATAGGTAAAATCACCAGCTACATTTGCCGATGCGTTTAATTGGGAAGTGCTGAGAGCAGTTCCATAGGTGATCGCAGATGGGGTTGCCCAGGTGATCACTGGATCTGCTTTATCGATTGTTACCGAGCCGGAGATATTGGAATATAAGGGTGTGTATCCCTGACCCAGGAAACCCGGCCAGTAAGCCTGTACATTGAAAGAGGTTGTTCCTGCAGACGCTGACGTTGAGGTCAATGTTAATGTCGAAGTTACAGAGGAACTGGAAGTTGGAATACTCACCGTACTGGGTGAAAATGATCCAGTCACACCTGATGGTAATCCTGAAACACTTAATTCAATGTTGTTATAGGCGATCAATCCAGTAAGGTCAGAGGAGCGGGTAATGGTAACCAGGTAGGTGGCTGTTCCTGTCGAACCATAGGTCAAAGTCCCGGATTGGTTGCCGATACTCATATCCATGGAAGAAATATAAAATGACTGCTTCACATCCGCTGCTGCAGCATAAGTACTGTTGCCACTTTGTGACGCTGTAACATAGCAATGCCCGATCGAAGTGATATAGACCGTGTTTCCAATAACAGTACAAGGAAGACCAACGGATCCGCTATAAGTAACAGACAATCCTGAAGAAGCGGTTGCGCCAAGTGTAAATGAATCGTTCTTTTTATAAGCCCGATCTGGAATTGAATTGAAAGTGATCGTTTGTGGAAGCAGCACTTTGAAAGAAAGTGTGTTTGATGAGGACAAGTAATTAACTGTGAGCAGACCTACTTTTTTCGATAAATAAGCTGCGGTCGCTCTGATTGTGCATGTACCTCCACCTACTAATGAAATCGTTCCACTGGTAGTCACAGAACAAACTGCCGGGGTATCAGAGGTATACGTAATTGTTTGTCCAGTAGGAAGTAAGGCTGCATACGCTGCATAAGCAGAGACTGCGAAAGAAGAATCGCCTAAAGTTTTATCAGAAACTGAAGTTGTAAACACGACATAAGTGGATACATTTGTGGCGTCGGTGAATGTCCCCTCAGTGGTGATCCCAGAAGAAGATGTCGCCACAAAAGAATAATCTCCAACTGCCTGATCATTCGCCCATAACGTTACCTGGCAAGACCAACCACCCAGAGCATTGACGATTGCTGAACATGTTGAGGAATAACCATTTGGACCAGTTACCACAACATTAACTACATCCCCCTCGGCATATCCAGCACCGTCAGCATTATCCCCACTGATTGTGACCACACTCCCCGGGAAATAATCTGCTTGATCAGAATAGGCGCTATCTACCCCAAGATCAACGGAACCACCCTCAGCCAGGGAGACCCTGACTCCGTTTCCATTGAAAATCACAGAATCACCCACTGCGGACGATGATGAATCGATGGTAACGCCAATATCGTTATTTGAAATTGTTGTATTCGAAATCGAAGCGTCGCTGTTTACTAGAGCCACACCAGCATCACTTATACCATTTTCGCTTAAGATGTTCGTGATCGTATCATCCAACAAAGTTACATAAGCATTATTGGCAAGGATCCCTGCCACAGATAATCCATCATCAGTAGCAGTTGTCGTGATCGCAGAGCCGTCGATTGTCAGCCCCATGATCGTCACACTCAACGTGCCATCCGATGCAGATCCATCAATGTAGATCACACCGCTGATCGTTCCCGTGCCATTGGTTGCCGGAATATTGATCGGAGCAATTATCGTATTTCCGCCGCCATCCAATGTCACACTTTTCCGGATCACGACTGTTTCTGTGATTGTGCCAGAAAGATGGATCGTTCCACCATTGGATCGATCATCATCGATGGCTGATTGAATTGGAGTAGTACTGACAACACATTCATAGGAATCATACCCTGACGGCCTTGACCATGCGTCACATTCTGCCTGTGTGGCAAAGTATGCAACAACATGAGTTGGATCCTGAGTATCGACAAACCAGGGATCAGCTTCTGTAAGAATTTCTTCGGATTGAGAAGAAGCCATGGATAATGGATCCCCATTATCGTCAACAAGTGCAACATCGGCATCCGACATTGTATCCACAATATCGCTAAGCGATTCTGAAGGATCCTGCGTTGCTGTTGCCTCTTCAGTTGCAACTTCCGTGGTGGTTCCCGACACAGAATCTATGATCGATTCCACTGTCGTCTGAATCACCGTGGCAATTTCTGTAGCCGCGGGTTCTTCAGGAGCCGGGGTTTCAGTTGGTGAATCCACAGCTTCAGTTGGTGAACCCACGGCTTCAGTCGAATCCGTGGGAGGGATAATATCTTGAGCATGAACTGTCGTAGGTTGTGCCAACCCCAAGACAAGAACAGCGATGATAAACAGATTTGCAAATTTAAATACTGATTTGTTCATATTTCCTCCTAGATTGAGCATTGCTGGCCAATTGCAGATTTAAAAGCCAAAAACCGGCGCAAAAAAACAAAGGCCGGTTTCGCAATTAGCTCCTTCGAGATCTCCCCCATAAAATAAGAGAATGCGACCAATTTAGGTCTCGAACTCATCGCTTCCTGAAAGTATTCATTTGATTTTAGAAATTGGAATTACTAAATCAATATTAGCATTATACAATTATATAAAAGATTGTCAATAACTAAATCTGATTCTCCACATGTTACAATTATCAAAAACAATGAACAGGATCACACATGAGCAATCTATTTGATTATCTACAATGGCGGGGAGATCTCAGATTCTATCAGGATCCGGTAAACGATATTGATGTGTTGATCTTTGCCTTGCTTAGCTACATTCCTCTCAAGGGGATCGTTCCAGACAGCCAAACAAACCAGACAGTCTCGTTAAAAAATGTTTCGCAATTGTATTTTTCAAAAGGCGATAAATCCTTAAGGGAAAACCCTAACCTGAATCCCACCTCCAGTTCAACTTTTGATTCCGAGTTGGAAAAGCTGTTGTTTGAGGCTGCCAGATACCCGCGCTTTGAACGGGTACATCTCTCGAATTACGAAGAAAACACTGATTTTGTCATTGGAGAGCAATTTGGGGCTGTGACTTTTACGATCAAGGATGTATTTGATCTGAAAGTGATCGCTTTTAGAGGAACCGATAACTCTTTGATCGGCTGGAAAGAGGATTGCCAGCTGGCTTACATGGAACAAACCCACGCCCAAGAATCTTCGCGGAAATATGTGGAACGCACGCTTGGTCTTTTCTCCAGAAAAGCCATCCTTTGCGGTCATTCAAAAGGTGGAAATCTTGCGATGTATGCCGGGTTGACTGCCAGTTCTACACAGCAGAACAAGATCATCAAAGTCCTCAATTTTGATGGCCCCGGATTTGATTTCACCATTCAAGATCGCGGCAGATTTGATCAACACGCAGACAAGGTCACCAGTTTTCTCCCGGAAGAATCCGTGGTCGGTATGTTATTGGAACCAATTGGGCAACGAAAGGTCCTTACCAGCACTTCCAGGCTGATGAATCAACACAATGCTTTCTTCTGGCAGATTGAAGGAAAAGCATTTCTCCCCACTGAACTTTCCAGTACCTCGACCTTTATTGACCAGACCATTAAGACCTGGCTATCCGAAAAAACAATTGAGGAACGAAAAACATTTGTTGAAGCTTTATTTGACATTCTTGGCGCTTCAGATGGCGCGGTTCTTCTCTCGCCCTCTCCAGAAAATCTTAAGGTGATCAATAAGATCTATTCGAAATATGCAGATCTCGACCCGGAATCCAGGTCTGTGCTGACACAATTTTTTGCATCACTGACCAGCCAGATCACCAGTCAAACAAAAAAGAAACTCTCCGAAACGATCAGCGAAAAGTTTCCCAAAAAAGCAGAGTGAGATTTACTTTCATTTTTGGAACAACCAGTAGACATAAAGTGCCCCTTATCAATGATCATTGATAAGGGGCACTTTTTAGATCTTACTTGCCTCATCATTTAGACATGAAACTGATCGCGGGGATACGATCCAAGGACCCGCAGCATCTGGGCGAATTCCTCCAGATGACCAAGCGCGTGCTTCACTTTGAGATCATTTGTTGATCCGGCAAAATCAATGTAAAACAAATATTCGCCAGGCTGGCCGATCAACGGGCGGGATTCAAGCTTCAACAGGTCGATATCCCTCAGCGCAAAAACACTCAAGGCTTTGAAAAGTGAACCCGGCTCATGACGCAGCGAGACAAGGATGGAAGTTTTGGCTTCAGCGTCCGGAAGAACCGGGTCTCTGGAAAGGATGAGAAAGCGGGTGTAATTTTGCTGATTATCCTCAATCCCTTCTTCAAGGACCTCCATTTCGTAGATCTCCGCCGCCCGTCTGGACGCGATCGCGGCTGTATGCTGCTCTTTCTCTTCACTCAACTGCTTGACCGCTCCAGCGGTGTCGTACACCGGTTCAATTGTGATCCCCGTCCAGCGGGTCAAATACCCCCGGCATTGTTCCAATGCCTGGGTATGGCTTTTTACCACCCGGATCTCTTCTTTTCTCGTGTGTGGGCAGGCGATCAGGCAATGGTGGACCCTCAGGTTTGTTTCACCAATAATGAATAACGAATGTTCACGCATCAGGTCATAATTGCGATGGATGCTGCCGGCAGTGGAATTCTCAATCGGAAGGAATGCATAATCGCTTTCGCCGCTGTCCACGCTGGCAAATACTTCATCAAATGTTTCTTTTCCCAGGGCTGTTACCGTAGGTCCGAAGTAATTCAAAAGTGCCGCTTCGGAATAGGCTCCCGGTTCACCCTGGTAAGCAACTTTGCATTTAGGTCTTTCATTCATTGAGCATCTCCGCCAGGGCGGTCAACGCGCAGGTATAAGAACGGCAACCCAGCCCGGAGATACTGCCCAGGCACACCGGCGCGATAAGCGAGGTGTGGCGAAACTCCTCCCGGGCGGCAATGTTGGAGAGATGCACTTCGATTGTCGGAATTTTCACGCTGCTGATGGCATCACGCAGCGCAACCGAAGTGTGACTGTACCCGCCGGGGTTGAAAATGATCCCTTTTGCCCAACTGGAGGCTTCTTGGATCTTATCGATCAAAGCTCCCTCATGATTGGATTGAAAGAAACGAACTTCAATTCCCAGACAGGAAGCCTGTTCGTTTAATCGATTATTGATTTCCTCCAGAGTCAGCGCACCGTAATGTTCAGGTTCCCGCCTGCCCAGGAAATTCATATTTGGACCATTTAATACCAGGATTGATTTACTCATAAAGTCTCCTCATAAATCTAACATCTCGAACCAATTCTCAATCACCACCCCTACACGTACCTTCCCGATCCTCTCAGGTAGGGCAAAATGGATCTGTCCGCCTGACTTCTTTTTGTCATACCCCATCGCAGCTTTGATCTGTTCCCGGTCTATTTCTTGTGGGACGGTTACAGGTAATCCATTTCTTTTCAAAACTGTGGTGATCTCTTCCGTAAGTCCCGTCGCTGCAATTCCAAGTTTCTCAGCCAGCTTTGTTTCAGCAACCATTCCTATAGCAACGGCTTCTCCATGAGCGATCTGGTAATTTGAAACTTTTTCCACGCCGTGTCCAACAGTGTGCCCAAAGTTCAACCCCTGGCGAATGCCCTTTTCGTAAGGATCTGCTGTGATCACCCTGGCTTTCACTCCAACCGACCGGCTGATGAGCGGAACTGTTTCATCGATTTTGTTCAAGTTCATCTTCTGGCAAAGAGAAAACAACTGCGGATCAGCGATCACGCCATGCTTGATCGTTTCAGCCATTCCATTACATATCTCCCGCGCAGGCAGGGTTGCCAGAACTTCAGGATCAGTGAGCACCAGCCGGGGTGAGTGAAATGCTCCGATCAGGTTTTTCCCTTCTGGCAGATCGGCACCGGTCTTCCCGCCCAGGCTGGAATCAACCATCGCCAAAAGGGAGGTGGGCACATTCACCCAGGGAATACCCCGCAGATAAGTCGCGGCCGCGAACCCCGCCAGGTCGCCGGTCACCCCCCCGCCTAAAGCAACGACCGTACTTCCGCGTTCTAGACCAGCTTGCAGAAATTCCCGCCATAGAAATGAAATCGTGTCGATGGTCTTATATTCTTCGCCCGCAGAAATCTCTACCCTCTTTATAGGATACCCCACCTTCTGGAGAGATTGAATACACCTCTCCGCATAGATCGGGCCGGTGTTGGAATCGCAAACCAGGGCAACAGGCCCTGAGAGATCATTTTCTCGCATAAGTTCTCCCAGAACATTCAAACCACCCGGTTGGATCATCACCGGGTATTCCCTTCCCATCCCGGAGATGGAAAACCTGCCCAGTAAAATTCGAATTTCATGTACACAATCTTCAGGTGCAAAGCCGCTAGTATCCAATTGGGTTGCAAAGGAATCATAATGGCTGGATCGCTTTGCCAGTAATTTTCCAAGATCGCTCTTTAAATTTTCATATAGCAGCGGCCTTTTGTTTACATCAAAAGACAATCGCTTAAACAGCTCCTCGCTGCTGGCCCGCAGGCAGATCACCCTCCCGGCCTTTTCTACATACACCCGGTTCTCCGGGTCAAGGAGGGTTCCTCCCCCTAGCATCAACACATAATTCTGCTCTGTTGCAAGCAAAGAGAAAAGCACCTCTTTTTCGATCCTGCGAAAACCGTCTTCCCCATCCACCTGGAAGATGGTTGGGATCTTTCTTCCGGTACGTTTCTCGATTTCCGTATCCAGATCGATTGCCTTCATATTTAATGCTTGCGCAAGAAGGCCGCCTGTCGTACTCTTTCCGGAACCGGAAGGTCCATATAAGAACAAGTTCATCGTCGACCACTCCAATCAAACATTATTTTCACTATTGTTATTCTCTAGCCAATAAAGGTGATCTCCATTAACCATCGGGAGGTCTTGAATTCTGGCTTTTCGCAAGGCATCGAACCTCGGTTTCATCTCATTTACAGAATCTCCTCCCAGTTTTTCGAGGAGGGCATCTGCCAGAACAAAGGCAGTCATTGCTTCTGCCACAACAACTGCACGCGGAACCGGACAGAAATCAGATCGTTCATAAACTGTCCCTATCTCCTGTTTGGAGGCCAGATCAACAGTTGGCTGAGGGGTCAGGGTCGAAGCGATCGGTTTCATCGCCGCATGCAGCAAGATCGGCTGACCGTTACTGATTCCTCCCTCGATCCCTCCAGCCCGGTTGGACCTCCGGACTAAGGATTCCCCATCCAGGAAGATGGGATCATGCACCTGCGTTCCTGGCATTCGGCAATTTTCAAATGCGGGACCGATCTCCACTCCCTTTACTGCAGGGATGCTTAATAATGCCCCACCCAATCTGGCATCCAGACGTTTATCCCATTGGCTATACGAACCAAGCCCAATCGGCACTCCAAGAGCAACTACTTCAAATGTTCCGCCAACAGTGTCGCGGTTCTCCATCGCTTGCCGGATTCGCTCCCGCATTTGACCGGCTGCGATGTCATCCGGGCAGTTCAGATCATTCCTGCCAGCCAGATCAAGCCGTTCAACAAGACTCATTTTCTCCAGATCGGCATCGATCTCGCCGATCGAACGAACGTATCCACCTACCCGAATATTAAAACAAGCAAGGAACATTTTACAAAACGCCCCAACTGCTGTTCTGGCAGCGGTCTCCCGCGCGGACGCTCGTTCAAGAGCGGGCCGAAAATCCTCATAGCCATATTTCACTGCTCCGGTCAGATCGGCATGCCCTGGCCGTGGTGTTGTGAACGCAGGGATGCCTTTCCCTTTCCATTTCTCATGGTTGGCATTCCTGATCAGCAGGCTGATCGGGGCCCCGGTAGTCACACCTGACATTACTCCAGAGAGGATCTCAACCTGATCTGTTTCCATCTTCATACGCGGCCCGGCTCCATAACCAGATTGGCGACGCAGCATCTCGGAAGAGATCAACGCGGTATCCACCCGGATACCGGCAGGAAAGCCATCCAGAATTACAGAAAGTGCCGGTCCATGCGACTCGCCAGCGGATAAAAATCTCAATGTCATAAATTCCTCCCGGATGCTTCTGTAATAAAATCACTTACCGAATGCCACATGACCTGGCGATCCACAACCTGTCCTGTCCATTTTTCAAAGGCCAGGGCAGCCTGTTCGATCAACATTCCCATCCCATTTCGGCACCTGACCTTCTGCACCGCAGCTCTCTTCATTAAATAGGTCTCAGATGGATTGTAGATCAAGTCATAGAGCACCGCCTGTTCCGGGAATTCTATTTCCTCCGGCCAGGCGCAGATATCGTCATTTGGGCTCATTCCTGCTGGCGTCGCATTGACAATCAAATCGCATATCCCTGAAACTGTTCGAAGTGAACCTTCATTGAGAGCCAACGGCACGATCTGCCCGTTTTGAGCTATCGATTCAAAGCTCTCGCCTAATTCTTCGGCTTGATGGATTCGCCTGGCAGCCAGATATACTTTCCAGCCATTGTTTACCAGCCCAAAAACCACTGCCCGTGCGGCCCCACCCGCACCCAGAACCAGGGCAGACTTTGGCGTTGCCAGATCTATGAGATTTCCTAGATCCATGAGAAAGCCGCCAGCATCTGTATTGTCGCCAATGACCTTCCCATTTTTAGAATACACAGTATTGACAGCACCGATCAACCCGGCTTCCCGGGTCACCCCATCCACACAGGAAAGGATTGCCTGCTTATGCGGAATGGTCACATTGAACCCGCTCAATGAGTTATCGCGTACCTTGTCACAGAGTGCCCGCAGCTGACTTTCAGCGTCAGGTCCAGGTTCGATCGGAAAAAGCGAATAGCTGCCTGAAAATCCATAATGATCGAGAGCGGCCTGATGCAGTCGTGGACTAAGGCTGTGCGCCAAAGGAAACCCGGTCAATCCCAGGAGAAATTCCCGATCGTTCATGTTGCTTCCTCCACCACTGACGCGCCTAACCGGTGCAATAAACGCATAAATCCCGGAAAGGATTCGTCGCTGCATTGGCTGCCTTGCACGCACACCGGTGAACTGCTGATCAATCCGGCAATGGCGAGGGACATCGCTAACCGGTGATCTCCATACGCTGAAACAGTCCCACCGCGGATACTGCCTCCTTCAATTCTGAACCCGTCCGGATACTCTTCAATTTGAACTCCAAGTATTCGCAATTCTGCCGCCAGACGTCCAATTCGATCTGATTCTTTCACCCGTAATTCGGAGGCATCATGAACAGTACTCGGTCCGTCCGCCGCTGCTGCCGCAATCGCAAATATCGGAAACTCATCGATCATGCGAACCACCAGGTCGCCGTCTACTTGTGTCCCATAAAGCTGGCTGCTGCGCACAACCAGGTCACCGCAGGGCTCATCCCCTTCCATACATTCTGAGTGGATCGAAATTTCGCCACCCATCGCAAGCAGCACCTCGATCAAACCTGTCCGGGTGGGGTTGAGACAAATATGCCGGAGTGTGATCTCCGAGTTCGGCGTGATCAAAGCAGCCACGATCAAAAAAGCTGCAGCCGAAGGGTCCCCGGGAATCGTCAGGTTCAAAGGCTGCAATCGTAGAGGATCTGGTGGAACAATTTCAACGCTGGCTTTCCCTGAAGCAAAGGAACTGCGCACATCGACACCCATACCTCGCAACATTCGCTCGCTGTGATCGCGTGAAAGTCCTGGCTCATCTATCCGGCTCTTTCCTTTACTACCAAGCGCTGCCAGGAGCAGGCAGGATTTGACCTGAGCGCTCGCAACGGGCAAGGAATATTCAAGAGGTAGTAATGGGTTTTGTGAAGAACGTCGTTCGATCTTGAGCGGAGCAGTCCCTGCCGGGCTAGCCTGGATCTCTACACCCATCTTTTGTAAAGGCTCAATGATCCGTCCCATCGGACGACTGTTAAGGCCTGTCGACCCTTGTAATATCGCCGGCAAGCCGGCCGCAGCGATCGCGCCAGTTAGAAGACGAAGCGTGGTAGCTGAATTACCGCAATCGATCGGTAAAGAAGGAACCTGTAAACCTGTGAATCCTCGGCCATTCACGATAAGAGTGTCCCCATCCAATTTCCAATCCACATTCATGGCTATCAAGGCCTGGAGCATGGGCCGGGTCACTCCTGAAACCTGAAAGCGCTCGATCGTACTTTTTCCCTCTGCAAGGGCAGAGAAAAGCGCGGCACGGTGCGAAATCGATTTATCGCCCGGTATCTCCAGATCAACATCACCCCGGAGAGCCAGGCTGGATGATACTAGAAGGTTCATGCCTGTGTCACCTTTCGATATCCTTCCAGAACAGATTCATGCTTCTCAAGGCCATTATGAAAAAGCAACTGCAATTGATCCTGATCGTCTCTCAATAATGCATTTTCAATAGACTCGATCTGTTGACGGTAAGCAGTCAATATCGGCAATATGTTTTCTTTATTGTTTGACAGTATGTCCATCATCATGCGTTCCGATTCACTGGCCAGACGGGTTGTACTCAAATAACCGGGGCCAACCAGAGGTGCGGCTTCCACCGGGATCACTGCCGCAAGTGCATTTGCTGCCAGGTAAGGCAAGTGACTGATGGCTGCTGCCCAACGATCGTGTGTTTTAGCATCCATCCATATCGGGACAGAACCGACGGCCCTCACCAGGGATTCTACCAGCCCGCGAGCCGAATCGGGGGTTCGCTCCAACGCAAGCAGCGCAAAACTGGCTTTCTGGTACAGGTCCCGACTGGCATTTTGCAGAGAATTTAATTCCTTGCCGCACATCGGATGACCGCCGACAACCGCAAACCGCTCCGGTAATTTTTGCATCGCCGCCAGTACATTGGCCTTGGTGGAACCCAGGTCGAGAACAACCAGTGGACGATCAGTGAGTTCTGGCAGCCTGCGCAGAAAATCGGGGATCAGGTCCAAAGGCACTGCCAACACAACCAGGTCAGCCCTGGAGATCAATTCGCCCGCCTCTGTACTGGCTGAATCGACAATCTCCATTGCCAGAGCCTGTCGGCAGACCTCTTCATTTGTGTCGACCCCTGCCAGCCAGCGGGTCTTCCCGTGCAAAGCCATTGCCAGCGATCCTCCCATCAACCCCAGCCCCCAGATCACAACACTGGATTTTTCCAGATCGTTGGAAAAATGGTCCTCCCCGGTAAAATCAGAAACTCCTTCATCATTACTCATGGCTCAAGTCCGGTCGCAGAGAAACTGCTTCATTTAAATATACATGATGGACCTTACTTTGAGGAACGCTCGTGTTCCAGTGGATCAGTACCCTCACGCAATGACTGAGGCTTCCAGGTACCGCGATCTCTCGCGCGCAAATCAATGGCACATTTGTCCAACCCATTTTCCGAGCAGCTGCAGCTGGGTAAGCGATCTGCAGGTCATCTGTCACGGTGAACCAGGCGCTGGCGATCTCTTCACTTTTCAACCCCGGGTTGACGCGCAAGATCTCTTTTAGCAAGACCTCAACAGCCGCGTACATTTCCTCGATATTCTCTCCACAAGTGGTCGCACCTCGAATTCCCCTGACGCTCATGAAAGACCTCCATCCACCGGCTTGAGCGGTTTTTTCGACGGCGGTACCGACCTGCCCACTGCTTCAGCGATCCCGCGAATTTGCCGAACCAGTTCAGCAAACCGTTCGGGTTTAAGCGATTGTCCACCATCAGAAAGGGCTTCTTCCGGACGCGGATGGACCTCAATGATCAGGCCATCAGCCCCGGCAGCAACACCGGCACGGGCAACCGCGGTCACATATTGCCAATTCCCGGTGCTGTGGCTGGGATCGAGGATCACGGGAAGATGGGTCAAAGTTTTCAACACCGGGATCGCATTGATATCTGTTGTGTTTCGTGTGGAAGTTTCAAAGGTCCGGATCCCCCGCTCGCAAAGGATCACCCGGCGATTACCATGAGAAAGGATATACTCTGCGGCCATTAGCAATTCATCGATCGTTGAGGAGAGCCCGCGCTTAAGCAGCACGGGGGCCTGGCTTTCTCCGGCTGCATTGAGCAGGTTATAGTTCTGCATATTGCGTGCGCCGATCTGGATCACATCCGCATATTTTTTGATCAACGGAATCTGTTCAGCCGACATCGCTTCAGTCACAATGGGCATTCCAGTGATTTCGCGTACCTCTGCCATCATTTCCAATGCCTTTTCACCCAGCCCCTGGAATGCATAAGGGGAAGTCCGCGGTTTGAACGCGCCACCGCGCAGCGCGTGAGCACCAGCTTCCTGCACAGCCAAAGCGTTCTCGATCAACAGGCTGCGATCCTCGACTGCACAGGGGCCTGCGATCAAAACAACGCCATCACCGCCCATCGTCACACCATCCAGCGGGAAAGTTGAATTTTCCGGGATGAACTCGCGGGAAGCCAATTTATAAGGTCTGGAGATTGGGACCACACGGTCCACGCCTGGCATCAATACAAACTGGTCCTGGGCACTGATCGGATGATCGCCGACAACACCGATGACAGTTCGTTCGGCCCCCTTTGAAGTATGCGGTTGGAAACCCAACGTCTTTACCCGATTAACTACTGCATCGATTTGCGTTTCAGTTGCTTCAGTTTTCATTATGACCATCATTTTGACCGCTCCAAAAAAGAAAATAAAAAGAGCGAGGCCGTTGACCTCGCTCTTTGTTGTTCCATTCCTACTTCCGCAACTGATTAAGCGCCGCCATTGGCTATCGGGGTCCCGGTGCCAAAATAATAAACGTACGCAAAAAAGCGGAAGGAATTCATTGATTTCATATTAGCAAATATCATATCTGCTTGTTCACTCATTGTCAATAGGTTTGGGTTATGACTTTTGAAAATGGATTCCCCCTTCACAAAGAAGAGGGAATCCGTTTATTTCCTAAAAGCGAGCTGAGAATTTATTCTTTACATCATCCGGGATCGACGCACTTGCACCATTTTTTGGTCCCTTTGGAGCAATGATCAGACTGCCACCGCGAAGAGACCGGGTTAATGCCCTGCTGAGAATAATTTCATAGTTCTCTGCCTCATTCACCTTTACCTTCAACTCTTTCTTCCTGGAGGGCAAGGCAAATTTCCAACGGACCACCTTTTTCAATTTTCCATCCGTTCCCCGTTTAAAGTAAATGATCTTTACATTTGGGAAGAAAAAGAGAATAAGCAGCAAGAGTAGGCCCAGAAGAATTCCAACAGTCTTCGCATCTGCCGTCCAGTTCAAACCCTTCACCTGTGCTGATACTGCTGATCCGCCAAATACTGCTGCTATTGTCGCTTCGAATGTGGGTGTTGCCGTTGGCTGGGAATTGTCAGGAACAGCCTCAGTCACTGCTTCACCGCCAGTGACCAGGATGATCAATTGAGTTCGATTCCCTGCCACGTCTACAACAACAAATGTATAGGTTCCATCCTCATCTGTCGTCCATGAATAATCATTCGTAATTGAAACAGTGCTTCCGTCTGGCAGGATCAACATAGAATTTCCCGATCTGCCTGGATCTGCAGGGAAGGAGAAGGAGATAGTTCCCCCGCCCGTTGTGGTGGAATCACGTGCTGCTGTCGAGCTGCTCAATGAAATTCCAGGAACAGCCGGCGGCAGGACATCGATCTTGATAATGTAATTTCCCAGAGTCACCTGGTTCCCAAGGGGGTCTACAGCGATAACAGAGACTGTGTGTAAACCTGGCACATCAACAACAGCCTTTACTGATTTTGTGCCTGAACCAAGGAGCTTCTCATCTTCATAGATCTTTAAGGCAATTCCTGTCAGATCATATCCGCCGCTGGCTGAAATGATCACTGGCAACCGGGTCCAGGTATCGGATGCGTATGTATTGCCATCCGTTGTTTTCAGAGACAATTCTACATTTGCAGGTGGCCGATTATCGATAACAAAGTAATTACTATACGCGACCACTTTTTTCCCGGAATTATCACTGGCCAGTACACGGTAGCGGGCAGAACTGGTATGCAGATTTGTATTCTTCAATTGATGAGAATAGCTCGTCGAATCCAGGTTAGTGGCAATCGTTTGCCATGATTCACCAATAAAGAAGTCAAGTTGATAAGTAACCCCGGAGGTTTTTAATGGAGTCCAGGTAACTGGTACTTTTAACCCATCCCGATAATACTCACCTCCCGCTGGGGTTTTCACATAAAATGAGTCGTCTGTTTCCCAACCATCAATTGCTTCCGGCATATCGACTACCTTTACGGAAACCGTCGCCGTTGACGTCTCTGAATGACTGTCACTGATTGTATACGTAAAGGTCGTGTCACCAAACCAATTTGGATCAGGTGTAAACTTGATCGATTGTTTATCGCTTGAAATGACTGCCTTCGCATTGCTTACTCCAGAAATGGAGGTGATCGTCAGTGAATCTCTTTCTTTACCCAGGTCAACATCTGTGTCGTTGGTCAATGGATTAATGGTGGCCACTGTATCTTCATTCATTGTGACTGAATCATCATTCGCTTTCGGGGCATCATTGACAGGCCTGATCGTGATATTGAATACGCTGCTGCCGATCAAAGATCCATCGCTGACCGTCAAGGTGATCTGCACAGGGCTGAATCCATAGGTATTGAAATCAGCAGCAGGGGTGATCTTCACGGTTCGATCTGTACCGCTTCCTGAAAGCACTACATTCTCTTGAGGAATAAATGTCCCGTTTGATGTTTGCGCTGAGACAGTCAGATCTGAGGCATTATTATCCACATCACTCACAGTAAAACTCAATTCGTCGGTACTCGAATCTTCATCGATTGTCTGGTCTGCAATTGTTGAGATCTGAGGTGCATCATTAATTGGTTGTACGATCACACTCACAGATGCCGATGAAGTTACATCATCCTTATCCTTCATCCGATATGTAAAGGTTTCAGTACCGTACCAATTTGCATCTGGTGTGTAGATCAACTTTTTGTTCCCGCTGGTGAACTGTGGTTGCCCGTGCTTGATACCTTCTGTTGAAAGAATGACCAGGTTATCCCCTTCCAGTTGATCCAGATCAGCGTCGGTGTCGTTGGCCAACAAGTCCAGAGTGATCGTTCCGTCCTCATCGACTGTACCGGAATCGTTTTGTGCAACTGGGGCATCATTGACTGGTTTAACTTTTACCGTTACAGTTGCAGAAGAAGTTTTCTTCTCTTTATCCTCTATGGTATATGTAAATTCAGCCGTACCATTGAAGTTGGCGTCAGGTACAAAAGTGAGCGACTTTCCATTTTCGGCGATTGTCACTGAACCATGGGATTCATCAGCGAAAGAAATGATCTTCAGGTCATCTCCTTCACGTGAAAGGTCGGCGTCTTCATCATTATTAAGTACATCAATGGTCACAGAACCATCTTCATCCACTTCGGCATTATCGTTAACAGCCATTGGGGGATCATTGATTGGAAGTGTGGAAACACCGACAGTCGCCGAAGACGTCTTTCCATGAGAATCCCTCATTATATAGGTGAAGCTATCATAGCCATTCCAGTTTTCTTCTGGCGTATAAACAATCGATAGCTTATCCGCAGATACTTCAGTGGTGCCATGAGCCCCATTTGATGAGGAATAAACTGACAGAGTGTCCCCTTCACGTGAGATATCGACATCAGTATCATTGCTCAAGACAGAGATCGTTTTTGCAGTATCTTCGTCAGTACTGGCAGAATCATCCACCGCTACAGGGTCGTCATTCACAGCCTCCACACTTACCGACACAGATGCAGTAGAGGTATCTGAACCTTTATCTTGAATAGTATAGGTAAAACTGGTCGTTCCATTCCAATTTGCGGCAGGCGTAAAGGAAAGAGATTTTTTATCCTCCGCGATCGTGACAGTTCCCTGAGGGGATCCTCCCGAAGAGAGGATTGTCAGGTTATCCGTTTGTCCAGCTGTAACCAGGTCAGGATCTGTGTCGTTCTCTAACACATCGATGGAGACAAGCGTATCTTCCTGGGTAGTCGCAGAATCATTGACAGCGGTAGGAGGATCATTTTCGGGATTCACAGTGACTGTGATCGTTGAGGAACTTGTCTCGCCTTTTGAATCACTGATGGTGTAATCAAAGGTTTCATCCCCACTCCAGAGAGCTTCCGGGGTAAAAGTAATATAGCTGCCGTCTTCTGCTATGCTCGCGGTTCCAATATCAACATTATTGATCTCTGTGATTTTCAATGTATCCAGGTTCAGGCTGATATCTGGGTCTGTATCATTGGATAATGCAAAGATTTTTAACGAAATATCCTGATCGGTCGAGACGGAATCATGCACGGCAGTTGGCGGATCATTCACCGGGGTTACTGTGATATAGACGGTTGCCTGGGATTTCTCACCCGCATTGTCCTGCATGGTGTAGATAAAGCTTGTGGTCCCATTCCAATTTGCAGCAGGTGTGAATGTGATCGTTTTATCCACTATAGAAATGGCTGTAGAACCATGCGTCACACCAGAAGTTGAGACGATGGATAAACTATCACCGCCATTTTCGAGATCAATATCAATATCATTATCCAACACTGTGAAGGTGATCGGAGTATCTTCAAGTGTAGCCTCCGGCGTATCATCTACCGCAGTCGGAAGATCATTCACCGAGGTTACTGTCACAGAGACAGTTGCTGAGTTCGATAAAACGCCAGAACTATCTTTGATCTGATAAGTAAACGAAGTGTTGCCGTACCAGTTAGCATCCGGTTTGAAGGACAGCGTTTTCTTATCAGAAGCAATTGTCACAGTCCCATGTGCCGGTGTCGAAGTGGAATCGATCGTCAGAAGGTCGCCTTCATTATTGAGATCAACATCTTTATCATTGTTAAGAACATCGATCGTTGTTGCCAGTGCATCTTCAGCGAGTGTTTTTGAATCATCCACTGCCGCTGGAGAATCATTCACAGGAGTCACCGTTACATTGAAGATATCCGTTGAGAATAAGCCATCTTTATCGGTTACTTTCAAAGTGATCGTTATTGGCCCACTCGAATAAGTATTTCTATCCGCCGCGGGTGTGACTGTTACTGTCCGGGCGCCGTTGCTGCCGCCAAGTGAGATATTCCCATTCGGAATAATTGTTGTATTACTGCTTGTGGCCGTGACCGTGAGTTCTGAATAAGGGTTGTCAATATCTGAAATGGTAAAGTTCATTGCATCAGTCGATGAATCCTCATTGATTGTCAGGTCTGACACATCAGAAATCAACGGCTTGTCATTGACCGGGGTTACAGTCACATTGACTACCGCAGATGCAGTAGCTCCCGCAAGATCGGTGATTGTGTAACCAATTTTTGCTGTTCCAAAATAATCTGCATCGGGAGCATAACTGATCTTTCCACCGCTCAATGAAGCTGTGCCATGAGTTGCAGAATCTACAGACTTGATCGAGATTGTATCTCCTTCAATGGCAATATCAACATCCGAATCATTTGAAATTGCGTTGATCAAAACGCTGCTATCTTCAGAGACTGTCGCACTATCGGTATTTGCCACCGGGGCGTCGTTTACCTTATTGACTTGTGCTGTGAAGGTTTTTACAGCTGTCAGGTTCCCGGAATCCTTAACTGTCATTGTAATTGTTACAGTTCCATAACTGGATGTACCAGAGATCCAGGTATTCTGGTTGGCTGCCGGTTTGAGTGTGATCATCCGGCTGTCAGTCGTTCCACCCAGGCTGATATTAGTGGTCGAATTGGGAAAAACAGTCGTATTGCTGGAAACTGCTGTGACAGTCAAAGAAGAAGCTGTGTTATCGACATCATCGATCGTAAAGCTGATCGGTCCAAGGGTTGTATCCTCATCCATCGTTTGATTAGCAATTGTTGTGATCGTTGGGGCATCGTTTACAGCTGTTACTGTCATATTCACTGTTGCGGTTGAGGTCACTCCTGCCAGATCTGTGATCGTATAGGTAAATGAATCTGTACCATTGAAGTTAAGATTCGGAGTATAGGTCAGCGATTTTTTATCCGCAGCAACACTAACAGTACCGTTAGTTCCGTTACCGGCAGAGAAGATCAGGATACTATCTCCTTCGTTGGCGATATCAACATCAGAATCATTGGCCAATACGCTGATGCTTTTCGCTGTATCTTCCGGGGTTGTTGCTGAATCAATTGCAGCCACAGGAGCATCATTCACAGGGGTTACAGTCACCGTAAAGCTGTCGCTTCTGGAAAGGCTCCCGTCGCTGACTGTTACAGTGATCGTGACTGGATTATGAGTTGAGGTTGATTTATTCCAGGTGTTCAAGTTCGCAGCCGGTAAAATACTGATCGTGCGTGTTGAACCGCTGCCGCCAAGGGAAATATTGGAGGTTGGAATGATCGTTCCATTTCCGGTTACTGCTGAGACAGTCAATAAACCAGGATCATTATCTACATCGCTCACTGTAAAGCTGATCGCTCCCGTAGAGGTATCTTCTGCGGTTGTTTGATCTGGAATGTCCGAAATCACCGGCGTATCATTCACTGCGCTGACTGTTACGGTCACATGCGCTGATGAAGTAGCATTTTCTTTATCTGAAACGGTGTAATCGAAACCGGCTGTTCCAAAGAAATCTGCAGCGGGAGTAAAAGTTACTGATTTTACGTCTTCGGCAATTACAGCCGTGCCATTTGAAAAATTTTCCACCTTTGAAACAGCAAGGGTATCCCCTTCATGGGAAAGATCGATATCGGTATCGTTACTTAGTACATTTATTACATTGCTTGTGTCCTCACTCGTGGTGGCACTGTCAATAACCGCTGTAGGCGGATCATTTACCGGAGCAATAGAAACAGTCACCAAAGCTGTCGACTGTACTGAGTTTTTATCCTGCATTGTATATTTGAATGTCGCAGTCCCATTAAAATTCGCTGCAGGAGTATATGTGATGCTCTTTCCATTGGAAGCAATGGCTACTGATCCGCTGCTAACATTGCTTGTCGAAACAATCGTAAGGGAATCGCCTTCATTACTCAGATCAGCATCAATATCATTTTCCAGGGTATAGATCACGACAGAATTATCTTCATCCACAGATGCGGCATCATCCTTCGCCTGCGGAGCATCGTTAACTGCGTTTACTGTTACCTTGAAGGTATTCGTTGCCGATCCACCATCAGCATCTGTAACAGTAAGGGTGATCGTTGAAGAGCCCACAGCATTCGCAGCGGGAGTGACTACTACCGTTCTGCCACCGCTGCCAGTTTTGGCAATCACAATGTTAGCGTCCGGGATAAGCGCAGTATTTGATGATTTTCCAGTAACAGACAGGTCAGCTCCAGCAGTTTCAATATCAGCGACTGTAAACGACAGCGCGGAGGTAGCATTATCCTCATTGACAGTCTGATCGGCTAAGTTTGTGATCGTCGGCAGATCATTTACTGAAATGACATCCACTGTCCATTTTACTGTTGTGGTATTGACTCCATCACTGACGTCAATGGTCAGGAATAGTTCACCAAATTTATTCAACAACGGAGATAATTGAATGTACTTATTTTCGCCCGATCCGGTCAAGGAGATCGATGTATCCGGGATCAATGACTGGTTTGATGAAGTGATCTTGACCACCAGGTTATCCGAAGCAGTCTCTGGATCAGTGATCGTTACCGGGAATGTCTTTGGAGTATCTTCATAAAGCTGCCAGGGTAAAGCCGTTGGAGTAGTGATTGCCGGAGCATCATTGACAGCCGTGATCGTAATCACTACGGTACCAGTGGAAGTTAATTCGCCGTCGGAAACGGTGTAGGTAAAACTATCAGAACCATTAACATTTAAATCCGGAGTATAGGTAATGCTTCCGCCACCATTATTGACTACTGAACCTTTGGCCGGGTCAGCCACATCTGTTAAAGTAAGGGCTGATCCTTCGATATCATAATCATTTGCCAGAACATTCAAAGTTACAGGGTTATCTTCAGCAATTGTCGATCGGTCAGTTACGGTCACAGGTGCATCATTGACCGGATACACAGTTGCCGTGATCGTCGCAGAAGACTGGCCATTGTTGACATCAGAAATAGTATAGGTAAAGGTTTCAATGCCATTCCAATTATCGTCAGGCGAATAAGTTAAGGTGCCATTCCGATTGTTGACCACAGTTCCATGGTCCGGTTTGACAAAGGAGACCACAGTTAGAGACCCGGTTTCAATATCACTGTCATTTGAAATCACGTCGAATGTTTTGTCTTCATCTTCATTTGTCGCAAAACTGTCATCCACAGCCGTAGGGGCATCATTTACCGGGGTGACAGTCATCTTAAAGGTTTGGGTGGCTGAAACCTTTCCATCCGTTACTGTAACAGTCTGGATGGCAGTCCCAGAAAGATTTGCTGCCGGGGTAAGTGTTACCGTGACCAACCCATCTGTATCACTGTAAGCGATCGACCCATCCGGGAATAGCGTTGCATTATCAGTAGTGATCGTCACACTGCTAGTACTCAAGGTATCATCGACATCACTGATATCAAAGGTGACTGCTTTTGGCGTATCCTCAAGGGTGGTCTGATTATAGGCAAGGTTGCTGATCTCAGGTGGATCATTCACCGGATTTACAGTGATCGTAACCAACCCAGTATCTGAAGATTCTGAAGGATCAGTCAGTTCATAAATAAAAGAATCCGACCCATTAAAATTCAACGCCGGGGAATATGTAATGGTTTTATCTTCGTTGATCGTTAACGATCCATGTTGAGGATCCTTGGTTATGGAAACTGAAAGAGCATCTCCGTCGATATCCGAGGCCGAAGAAACAACCGTGATCTTTATGGGGTTATCTTCATTTGTAGTTGAGTTGAGATCATCTGCCACTGGAGTATCGTTAACCGGATCCACAGTCAGGTTGAATGACCGGGTCGTCTGCGCTGCCCCATCGCTAACCAACAAAGTAATGGTGGTGCTGCCATATCGATTCGCGATCGGGGTCATTGTAAAGCTGATATCGCCGTTCGTTCGAGAAATGGAAATGCCAGAATCCAGGAGGACTTTTGAATTTGAAGAAGAAGCAGTAAAGATCAGGTCCTTGGCAGCAGTTTCCACATCACTGATCGTTACAGCCACGGCTGCAGAGGGTGTGTCTTCATTGGTTGTCATATCCGGAAGACTGCCGGTGATTTCCGGAGCATCATTGATGGGGTAAATCGTGATATAGAATTTTCCAGAACCGGTCGGATTGCCGGTGAAATTTGATGTCAATGAATAAGTAACCGTTTCAGTTCCATACACATTTGGCTTTGGAGTATAGGTGATCGCATTATCAGCAGAATTTGTATCTGTGATCGTACCCAGAGTGGGTGTAGAGAAAGAAACTGTGTACCCTTGAGCATACCCATCATGGATTGCCAGGTTCATACTCTTCGCAGTATCTTCATCAGTTTCAAACCACTGGTCATCTCCGTAAATGGAAGGTCCCCAGTAATCATCGATGTAAACCGTCGCGATATTACTCGTCTTCGGAGACGCATCATCATCCTTTACCCGATACGTAAAGGAATCCTTCCAATCGGATGAATAATTTGTTGAATCACGAGTATAGGTAACGGTCCCATTCGCCTGGACGGCAGCAACACCATAACTGGGTTGGGTAACGATAATGACGGTCAGATTACTATCCGCAGTTTCTATATCATAATCATTAGGGCGAACATCCGCATTACGAGTCGCACCAAGAGAACCGGAAACAGTCCACCAGTCACTATACGCAACAGGCGCATCATTCACAGGAACAACCATTATATTCACAACGGCTTCGGCGGTTACCTTGCCATCGGTAATTGTGTAGTTGATACTATCCATGCCATTGTAATTTCCATCCGGTGCGTAAGAGTAAATTCCGGTGGAACTGGTATACGTCAGTCGGCCATGAGAAGGGTCTGTCACCTTGGTGATTTGGAGCGTGTCATTATCAACATCAGTATCGTTGGCAAGCAAAGTCGCAGAGGTAAAGTTCAATGTGGTGTCTTCATTCGTCGAGAGAACATCATCAAAAGCGATCGGAGCATCATTTACCGGATAGACCACTACTGTGAAACTTGTCGAAGTGCTGACTATTCCATCACTGACTGTCAAGGTAATGCTGGCTGTTCCATTTTGATCTTGATTAGGAGTAACTTGAACGGTATATGTATTTGTCCCCGTTTTGGTTACGACAATACCATCAGTTGAGATCAAACCTGGATCATCCGATGATTTTGATAAACTCAGAATATCATCAGCATCCGGGTCTGAGACTGAGAATGAGATAGCGGAAGTTGGGGTATCCTCATTGATATACTGGTCGCCAACCTTAGTAATTTCAGGGGAATTGTTTTCACCCGAAATAGTAATTGTGATCGCACCAGTATCAGTATTTGAATTACCATCATTAATGGTGTAGGTAAAGGAATCAGTTCCGGTCTTACCTGTGGGAGCTGTGTAGGTTAATGACCCGTTCTCATTATTCACAACACTCCCCAGAATGCTGCCAACGGTGAGCGAAGAAATGCCGATCGTATCCCCATCCGGATCATTATCGTTCGACAGGGGATAGATCACCACTGTTCCTCCCATTGCAACCGAGACCGTGTCATCGATTGCTTCTGGTGGATCCTGAATGGGACTAATAGTCAAAGGGATATCTTTCTGGACAAGAATACTTCCATCGCTTACTGAAAGAGAAATGGTAACGGGGCCGTTTTTATTTTCTTCAGGAGTTAAGACCATGCTGCATGATCCATTTGAATCGCAGCTGATCGCAATTCCATCCGGTGAGATCTTGTCAGAATCACTGCTGCCGGCCTGGACTGAAAGTTTATTCGCGGTCGTCTCATAATCAGAGATTGTGAAATTGATCGTTGCCGAAGTATCTTCATCAAAAATAGAGGGGTTTCCACTGGACAGTGTTAATATTGGCGGATCATTGACAGGGATAGCCACAAGTGTGACTGTTCCATTTTTCTCTACCGTTCCATCTGTCATGGTATATCGGAAAGTTGTGCTTTGATCGAAGTTAGCAGGTGGTGTGAATGTATAAGTGTGCTGACTCGCATCAAGGACAGATAGGGTCCCTGTTCCAAGTGAATTATCAACTACTTTTACAAATGAGAGGGTATCGCCATCGATATCCGTGTCATTAATGACCAGGTCATCCATGTCGATCACGATCGAATTGTCTTCGGTAAATGTATATCGATCTGCTGCCACCACAGGATCATCATTTATAGGATTAATTGTCAGGGTAAAGTAAGCAATGGTTGTCACAAAACCATCTCCAAGGGTCAACTTGAAAGTGACATTTCCATTCTGATTGGAATTTGGAGTGATTTTCAAGCTGGTTGCTGTATCGCCGTCGCCCAGCCCGGATAAAACTACTTTGCTATCGGAAACTATGGTCTGGTTTTGAGAAACTACCTGCAGCATTAAGCTTTCAGTGGTCGTTTCAACATCGCTGATATTGAAATTGATTGTGATCGAATTATCTTCATCAACCGAGTACGTACTATTCAGGTTCGTAAAGATCGGAGAATCGTTAACTGGTTTGACGGTAATCGTGACAGTGCCGGTCGAGGTTGCATTACTTCGGTCCTTTACGACGTAGGTAAATGAGTCGCTTCCATTGTAATTAGCTGCAGGAGTATACACGATCTTGTTGCTTGAGACCTCTATAGATCCATGACTTGGAGTTCCTACGCTGTCAATTGTCAGACTCTCATCACCCGGGTTGGAGGAAATATCTACATCAGTATCATTCGCCAATACATCAATCGTTGTCACAATATCTTCATTGAGTGTGACCGAATCAGCACCTGCCACCGGTGCATCATTCACACTGGCAATTGCAATCTGAACACTGGCCGTTTTACTTCCACCTGAAGCATCAATTACCGTATATGTAAATGTATCGCTGCCATTGTAATTATCTGCAGGAGAATAAGTTACATATTTTTTATCAGAACTGACTGTTGCTGTTCCATGTAAAGCTGATCCAACCTCTGAAACGGTAAGCGCTTCTCCCTCAATATCGCTGTCATTTTCCAAAACGTTGATATCTTTTGGAGTATCCTCATTTGTGGAAGCCGAATCATCAAGAGCAATCGGATCATCATTAACAGGATCGATGGTGATAGTAAAACTCATTTTTGAGGTAATACTTCCATCAGATGCAGAGATCGTTATCGTTACTGGAGAATTGGCCTTAGTTCCGTTATTTGTTGTATTCACATTTTCTGCGGGTAACAGGGCGATTGTAAACTGACCCTCACCCTCATCAGTCAGGGTAATATTCTTCGAGGGGATCATCCCTGTATCTGTACTTTCTGCGGATACCTGTACATCTGTGATCAAATTATCCACATCAGTTACCGTGAATGCCAGATCGCCGGTACTTGTATCTTCGTTGATCGTTTTATCCGTGATCGTCGAGATAACCGGGGCGTCATTCACTGCAGCCACTTCCATTTTCACAGTCGCTTCAGATTGTCGTCCATGTCCATCTGTCATGATATAGGTGAATTTATCTTCACCATTGAAATTCAAGGTTGGGGTATAGGTCAGACTCTTGTAATCTGTAGAAATATTTACTGAACCATTCGCAGGTTGAATTACGGAGACGATGGTTAAATTATCTCCTTCATAATCCACATCAACATCTGTATCATTGGTCAAGACATAGACCGGGATCGGGGTATCTTCAGTCGCATCAACTGTATCATCCTCTGCGATGGGGTCATCATTAACCGCAGCCACATTGATGGTTGCAGTTGCTGAATCAGAATTATCGGCCAGGTCTGACACAATATAGGTCAGCGTTTCTATACCATTCCAGTTCACATTTGGCGTGTATGTAAACGATTGTCCATCCTCGGCAAGAGCGATAACACCATGTTTCTCGCCCGAAACCTCTGTGATCTTGATCTGATCACCGTTTAGAAGAATATCCGGATCAGTGGCATTCCCTGCCAACAAAACCGTTGCAAAAGAATCCTCATTGATCGATTCTTCCACATCGTCTGCCACCGGGGCATCAGAAACGGGATCTACTGAAACGGAGATTGTCTTTGTTGTGCTGGCACCACCAGCATCAGTCACTGTATAAGTAAAGGAGTCTAGACCATTCCAATCCGGGTTTGGAGTATAGGTGATCAAAGAATGCTCATCATTGACCAGCGCACTCCCATTTGAAGCAGTGGATGTGGCAGTTATTGTGAGACCTTCATTCTCAATATCATTCGCCAGGGCAAGAACATCGATCACCTTGGCAGTATCCTCTTTTGTTGTGATATCCAGGTTACTGATTTGTGGAGCATCATTCACAGCAGTTACTGAGAGAGAGAATGTTCGAGTTGATGTGTTTGATCCTTCACTGGCAGTGATCGTGATCGTTACCGGTGCATCCTCTATCGTTCCATTATTTGAAGTATTTGCATTGACAGCCGGGGTCAGGTAAAGTGTAAATTGCCCTGCTTCTCCGGGAGTTAACTGAATGTTCTCCGCAGGCAGGATTTCTTCATTATCTCCACTGACACTCACACTTACGGCAGAAAGATCAGTATCGACATCACTGACCGAAAAGTTGAGCGCGCCAGTACTGGAATCTTCCAAAATGGTTTGGTTCGGGATCAATGAGATCACCGGGGCATCATCCAATGGACTGACTTTAATTGTCACATTTGCATGTACTTCTGCGTCGGCTGAGTCTTTTACTATATAAGAGAATGTATCGTCCCCCGACCAATCTGGATCTGGAACGTAATAGATCTTTTTTCCATCATCAATAACTGACGTAGTGCCGTTTGCCGGATCATCGACAGATTTGATCGTCAGTGAATCACCGGTATCTACATCCGAATCATTTGCCAGTACATCCACGATGACCGGGGTATCCTCCAACGCGTCAAGAACGGAATCATCATTTGCAACTGGTGCATCATCGACCGCTTGAACCACAACTGAGAAGGTCCGGGTAGAAGTAAGCCCATCGGCATCTGAAACATTTACTGTGACCGTGCTTGTTCCATTCGCGTTTTTAACTGGAACCAGGTTTAATGCCACGATTCCGGCTGTATTGGTAACAGAAACGCTCGGGAAAATATCTTTATTGGAAGCAGATGCCTCAACAGATAGATCGCCAGCGGCGCTTTCCAGGTCTCCAACTGTGAAGGATACAATCTGGGTGCTGTCTTCATTAAAAGATTGATCCTCGATTGCGGCAATTTCTGGATAAGTGTTCACACTTATCGTCTTCACATCGCAGTGGCCTACATTATCTTCCGCGTAGACCGAATAGATTCCTCCGGAAGAAACATCAAAACTACTGCCAGCCAGGGCAGTCCCTGAACCCGCCTTGAAATAACCGGCATCATGATCTCCGGCCGCGTATGCCGCCGACCTTACTCCACTGTTCGAGTCTGTCACTTCAGCAGATACAGTTGCTCCACCGGTAGGCTGCGGATGGGCAGAATAATCCAGGGTTATCGTTGGAGCAGTCAGATCAAGCTTATAGGTATCAGTAACGATTGAGGATGTATTTCCTGCGGCATCAATTGCTCTCGCCGATACAGTATGCGAACCTTCCTCATTGATCTCATCCCCGTTGGAGAAATTGAGCCAATCTCCATCATCGATCCGATATTGCCCGCTAATCGGGCTTTCATCAGAGCCGGCAGTATCTGTCGTCACAGAAAATGGGATGGCCAAACTTTGCCAATTTTCATCCGAAGAAAGTGACAGAGTCGGGACGGAGGGTGCGGTTACATCGATCTTATTAACTGTAATTGTTTTTGTGCCGGAAATATTTCCGGCATTGTCCTTGGCATAAAAGGTCCAGCTATCATTCGTAGAAGTTGAATACATATATGAAGTTGTACCCACCTTGGTATCGCTGGAATCATAAATCCCTTCGACTCCGGAATCTTCATCACTGGCTGAAACCGTTACTGAGACAGAACCATTCGTCCAGGAATCAGGAGATAACGCAAATTGCAGGTCAGGTGCTTTGGAATCATTGATCTTCAATGAGATGTTCGAAAAAACTGTCGAGTTGCTGACTTCGGTGCCAACGCTGTAGAAATCGATCGTGATCGTTCGGGTTCCCGCAGGAATTGATGCACTTGAAGACATCGTTTCAGTGCCGGCATTACTTGATGAACGATTGATCGTGACCGGTGAACCGGTACCAAAGCTGAGAGTTATCGAAGCCTCTGGGGCATCGTCCCCCAGAAAAGCATCTGCTGAAAAGGCGAGTTCCAACCCACCCAGATCAATACCGCTTGCCAGGGAACTGACATCCACTGTGCAGGATGCCGAACCCGTGGCCGCAAGCATCGAGATGGAAGATCCATTGCTCTCGGCGGATGAAAAACTGCAATTCTCGATAGCAAATAGTTCTTGATTGTAAGAGGCAGCACTATCCTGAAGAGGTGCAGCCTGAACGATCGGGATCCGGGTATTTCCTAACAAGAAAAACAATGAGAGAATTACGCGAAAGCTCTTTTCAAATACAGTCATGCGACACCCCGATAAAAGAAGATGGCCAGATAGAATAATTGCAATTTGATTATACGAATTCAAAAATGTAAATAAAATTCAAAAAAACACAATTAATCTTTCCTTTATGCCTAATTTAGGAATTATTTCCTCAAGAAGATCAATTTATCGAATAATTAACTCCCCTTCATCAAATGGTCCATCGCAGTAATGATCCTTGGATAATCTGCTTTAATTCCTTCATATATTTCTTTATATAGAGAAAAGGTGATCGATATAAAAAAAACCAGTTACTTCGAGATTTGAAGTAACTGGTCTGAGGATCGATAAAAACATTATTCAGGTAAGGTGAGTCCTTTTGCTTTTACAATGATATATGCCGCCCACGATCGATCCAACAAAGTATCTGGTGAGAAGTTCGGTTTTCCACTGACAGTATCTGTACTCCAGGCCAGGATCAAACCATCGGCATACGCCAGTTCAGCATACTTAGTCCCCCAAATTGTGGTGTCAGTCATATCTGCAAAAATTGTTCCAGTGGCTGGCGGCACGGTGTAGCCTACACCATTATGATATAACGCTTCCCCGAAGGTGGCTCCCTCAAGTCGAGTGGTTGTTCTGGCCGGGCAGAACTTCAAAGGACTGGTGCCACAACCGGATGTCAAATCTGCATTGTAGAGTGCTTCGGCCCATTTTTCTCCCCAGGAGATTGAAGCGTCCGACCAATCATCTCCGATGAATATGCCGGTGACTGCCGGGGGTACATAAGACGCTCCATTCAGGCTGCGCATCAGGAATGCCGCGGATTCCGTACGGGTCATGGTCCGGTCTGGACAGTATTCCATCGGTGCAGTACTGCACCCGGCAGTCAGGCCGTTATCCCACAGAGCTTCAATATATGCCCATCTTGGATGGTCAAAAGGAACATCGGTAAAGGTCGCGGTTTCGATGTTTGCTGTGACCGATTTAGCAGAATTAACTGTAAATGAACATGTTGTTCCAGTACAGTTGCCCGCCCAACTGGCCAGACGATAATAATCTGAAGCCGGGGTCGCAGTCAGAGTAACGACTGTGCCATAATCTACAATCATTGAGCATGTAGTGGCTGAATTCCCGCAGTTGATCCCGGATGGGCTGCTGGTGATGGTCACATCTGCCGTACCAGACCTGGCCACAGAAACAGTATAAGTTCTAATAGTCGGAGTAAAATTCTGCGTCTGATTCGATAACACATGGGTAAATGCTTTTGAGGAGGGAGAGAATGTGTACCCAACTTTTGAAGGGGTCAGTGTCCCTGACCAATTGCTGGCTACAGTGAATGAATAACTTCCATCGGCTGCTGAAGTCGTTGAACCATCACCGTAATTTAATGTGACCCCGCTGATGCCTGTGCTTCCGGAAATGGTGTAATACGAACCGGCAGTCAATGCCAGATTAACATTGGTTCCCCCAGTCCAGGTAGCGGTTTGATCTGCGATCAAGCTGCCAATATGAAAGCTGATTGTTTGGCCTTCGGTCCCGCCTTCGATTGTTTCAGTGGTAGATGTATCATCCCCAGGAATATTCATCCGGTAGACGACATTGCTTCCATTTGTGAATGTCGTGGCGGAGGCATAAGCCACCCCATTGATCCAGGCAGTGACTACTGTTCCTGCAGTGACGTTAACTCCATCCACTTTGACCGTTCCATAAAAACTGGATGGCAGAGGCGGAATTGCATGTGCAACCGAAATATTCGAGAGCAGTAAGAACAGAACAAGGAATAATGACAGAATTGACCGGTTAATTTTCATAGACGCTCCCTCATTTCACTAATCTCATTTACATGACGTAATTTTGCAGCCGGATAACCATTAAGCTCTTTCCCTTACCAGAAACACGCCCAAAACTATGAATAAAACAGCCAATACAGCTATCAAGATAGGAAATACCAAAGGCATCGCAGGTTTACTAGCTTGCTCGCCGGTCACCGGCACATTCAGGGTTGCCTGCACAGAGGTTGCATAAGGAATTGCCGTCTGTGTCGCGACCTGCTGTGCTGGCACTCCAGCCGCAAGTAAAGCTGCGTTTGTATTCAAACTCAGGTCAAGAGATACATTCGTGCCGCTGTGCCAGACGCCCGTTTGATCCGCCATCTGTCCTCCGACACGAAATGCAATAACATCTCCTTCTTTTCCACCATCTATTGATTCCTTATCACTATCATCGCCGGGCACATTCATTGAAAAAACTGAATGGCCTTCATAAAGTTTCACACTTGCAGAAACAACAGCATTCCCATTGATCAAGGCTTCGACCAGTGTGCCTTCCGGAACATCAGAACCATTTACAAGAACAGTTCCATAGAAACTCGAAGGTAAGGATGGAAAAGCAAATACTCTCTGGACATTTACAGCCAGAAGAACGATCATCAAAAATACTGCTGCAAAACGAAACCTGGTTCTCATAAACGCTCCATCTCAATGTTCAGTCTTGCTCCGGAGGAGAAGGTGCGGTTCTCCTCCGGAGAGAGCAATATCAATGCAGTTTAATAGGCTACTGTCCAGGTGGCCGGTGTGCTCACCTTGATCCAATAACCCCAACCCGGCTGCAAGACAGTCAGGTCATTGGCATAAGATTCACCAGCTCTGTCATAAAGTTTCCATGGATCCGAAGCGTCCGAGGCATGGTACGCATAAACGATGCTATAACCGGAACTGCTAATACCATTCGTGGTGAGGATATCCGGTAAGGCTCCACTGGATCCCGCCGGGAATCCGACCAGGTTCCAACCGCTGCCGTTGGTGTACAGACTGATCGGGGTAGAAGACTGGGCAGTCCCAACCACATCCAGAGTCGCGGCCTGGTTCATGTTGATCCAGAATCCCTGAGAAGAGGAAAGAGTGGACAGAGTATTACTGTATGATGCGGAGGGATCATATATCAGCCAATTGCTGGAACTGACAGACCCATCCCAGGCATAAACGAGGCTATATTTATCGGAGATCGACGAAAGCACATCGGCAATAGCTGTACTTGATGGCACCAGGTTGAACGAGACCAGGTTCCAACCGGAAACTAGTGAGATACTCTGCTTGGCCTGGATGATCAAAGTTCCAGTGGTTGAACCCTGGTAATTCGCGTCGGAAATGGAAGCCACGATGGCATAGCTTCCCGGATCAGTAGGAGCGGTCGAACTGCCGTTATAGGTATAGGTGACTGAGAGCCCGCTGGGAGTGGTCGTCGCAGTAGGCGACTTCGCGTTTCCATCGTAAACCTGTGTCAGGTTACTGAGGGTGATCCCTGCGGTCGCTTTTGTAATGGTGAAGGCTGCCGTATTGTAGGTAATGGAATAGTTTCCCAGTTTTCCCGATGGACTCAATATCGCGCTGATCGTGTAAGGGCTTCCGGCAACTGTTTCTCCGGCACTGCGGGCATAGGTTGCTAAAATGCCATCTGCGGATAGGAATCCGGACAAAGTACCAGTGAAGGAAGGATCAGAAGTGTTGTATACCTTTGTGGCAGTATTCGGAGTAACTGAAGCTGCCTTCTTGGTGATCGTCAATGTGGCCGAGTTGCTGCTGCCCTCATGGTTCGTATCTCCAGCATAAGTGTAGCTGGCAGTGCATGGCGTGTCGGATACATTCACAGGAGCAGAAGTACAGGAATAAGTGGGGGACGGAGTAAGGGACAATCCACCTGCACCCGTCACTGCAACGGTCGCAGCATGAGAAGCGCCGTCATATTCCCAGGTTCCACCGGTGACAACTGTGGAGGAGCTGGCTTTCGCGATCACCAGGTTCTTTGTAGTCGAACCGGAATAATTGGCATCAGTACTGGTTACAACGACAGCATAAGTTCCGGCATTCGTCGGTGCAGTCAAGGAACCATCATAAGTAACTGTGTAGGTGATTGAGCTTGGGGTCGGAACGACCGTGACCGCTTTAGCGGTTCCGTCGTAGGTCGGTGCCAACCCTGTCACCTCAAATGAAGCAGTTCCTGCGCTGATGGTAACTGTTGTTGAAGCAGTTCCTACACCACCCTGGGCATCCACCACTTTCAGACCAATGGTCTTTGAACCAGTGCTTGTCCAAGTATATGTGGTGGAAGCTGCTGAAGCGTCATCATACGCGCCGTCGTTATCCAGGTCCCAGGCGTAGCTGCTTGCATCTGAACCACCATCTGCAGCGGATCCCGTCAGACTGACAGCCTGTCCAACAGATCCGGTATAAGGGCCTCCGGTGATGGCCTTTGGCGGGTGCAGATTGAGCACTACATTTGTCCCGGAATGCCAGACAGCTGTCGCCACAACTCGTGTACCGACTGTGAACGTGAGCCCAGCTCCTTCATTGGACGAAGTCCCCGGAACATTGAGGCTGTAGACCAGTCCACTCGCCACAGTCGTTGTAGCAGCAACCGATCCCCCCATGGACACAGAAATTGTATCCCCAACTGCTGGAACACCGTCACCAGTTTGAAAGCTGACTGAACCATAGAAACTGGAAGGCAGTTCAGGCGGCGCTGCCGTTACTGGAATAACGATCCCGATCAAAAACAGGATGGTGACCAAAGGAGCAATGATTGATTTGAATCTGTACATAAGGCCTCCTTAAAGGATTTGTCAATCCAAAGTATCAATAGGTGAATGCCAGTGATGTATTGGTGCTTACTTTGATCCAGTACCCCCACCCCGGGGTCAATTCGGTAAGTTTGTTGGCATAGCTGGCACCAGTCCGGTCGTAAAGCAGCCAGGGCGAACTCAAACTACTGTCATATCCATAAACAAGGGAATAATTGCTCCCCAGGCTGGAAAGAATGGTCGGCAAAGCTCCCTCCGAATTACTCGGGAAACTGATCAAATTCCACCCACTCACAAGTGGAATGGTCGTTGTTGTCGGCACAGTTCCAGTAACGACCAGGTCATCGGCCGAGGTCATGTGCACCCAAAAGCCCTGAGCATTATTGAGTGTGGTCAAAGTATTACCAATCCCAGCAGAAGGATCATAGATCAACCATTTATCAGACGATGTGGAAGCAGCATCCCACGCATATACCAGGTCAAAATTACCAGAAATACTCGAGAGCACACTGGCTATGGCTGTGTTTGAAGGAACAATATTGATCGAGACCAGATTCCATCCAGGGACCAGGCTGATCGTCTGGCTGCCTGTATTGGCTGTGATGGTCACATTAACAGTGATCGTGTCGGTTCCACTGGATCCGTCAGAAACCTGAACTTCAAAACTATCCGATCCGACATAATCTGTAGTCGGCACATAAGAGACAGCCAATGAACCGCCTGTACCAGCGGCTGTTGCTGTTCCATGTGAGGCTGTAGTCTTTACAGACCAGGTAAGAGAAGCGGCTAGTGTATCCACATCTGTGGCATTTAAGGTCAGGCTGAAAGCCGTTGGGCTGCCATTGACCGACATGGAGACTGTAGTAGAGGCTCCTTCAGTGATGACCGGAGCGTCATTGACAGCATTAATAGTGATGGACACAGTTGCTATTGCACTGTCAACGGTTCCATCATTCACTTTGAAGGTAAAGCTATCGGGTCCATTCAGATTGGCGGTTGGCGTATAAGTCAAGCTGGGAGCCGTTCCAGATAGCGATCCTTTTGTGGGGCTAGTGACAATCGTATAGGTCAAAGCTGATCCTTCAACATCGGAACCAGTTAGTGTGATGGCTTTGGCAGTATCTTCATCAGTAGTAACGGATTGGGCGTTGGCAATCGGAGCATCATTGACAGCATTGATGGTGATGGACACGGTTGCTATTGCGCTGTCAACGGTCCCATCATTCACTTTGAAGGTAAAGCTGTCGGGTCCATTCAGATTGGCGGTTGGCGTATAAGTCAAGCTGGGAGCCGTTCCAGATAGCGATCCTTTTGTGGGGCTAGTGACAATCGTATAGGTCAAAGCTGATCCTTCAACATCTGATCCGGTGAGGGTGATGGTCTTGGCGGTGTCTTCATCGGTGGTTACAGATTGCGCGTTGGCTACCGGAGCATCATTGACAGCATTAATGGTGATGGACACGGTTGCTATTGTGCTGTCAACGGTTCCATCGTTCACTTTGAAGGTAAAGCTGTCTGAACCGTTCTCGTTGGCAGTTGGTGTATAGGTCAGGCTGGGAGCCGTTCCGGATAGCGCTCCTTTGGTGGGACTGGTGACAACCGTATAGGTCAGACTATTTCCATCCACATCGGAACCGGTCAAGGTAATTGCTTTGGCGGTGTCTTCATCTGTGGAGACTGATTGCGCGTTGGCAACCGGGGCATCATTGATCGGGTTGATGG
>Ga0183096_1000274_pt1 | contig 83556 bp, 76 predicted proteins | sample Biomet5_FD_127791 | JGI IMG/M metagenome (GOLD analysis project Ga0183096, IMG submission 127791) | Microbial communities from bioreactor (seeded with sewage sludge) at LBNL, California, USA - Biofuel metagenome 5 (version 2) (version 3) | ecosystem: Engineered > Bioreactor > Anaerobic >...
CACATCTCGAACCCGGTCGTCAAGGCTGTCAGCGCCGATGGTACTTGGAGGGCGACCTCCTGGGAGAGTAGGTCATTGCCAAGAGACTTTTTTCTAACCAATATGAAGGAAGTCTCTTCCTTCTTCCGATAAAGATCCCCATCACAGGGGATTTTTTGATTTAACTATCTGCCAGCCTGGAAAGACTGGCAATTTTGGTTTAATTCCCCTGGATCACCCGAAAGGGTGACTTACTTAAAGATCAGTAAATTGCCTGAACCGTGAATATAATTACAATGTTGTATTAATAATTCTCTATCAAAATAATTAATTACAGGTGATTATGATTCATTCCAATTCTAAGGTGGCCATCTCGGTTTTAAAGATCGAACATTTAAAGGAAACACTGGGGATCGGTAATAACCGACCTCGACTGTCCTGGATGATCGATACTGATTGTCAGAATTGGCGGCAACAGGCTTTTGAAATTGAGCGCTGTTCGGATGACGGTGAGCAATGGATCACCAGTGGAACTATTGAATCCGATCAATCCATTCTGGTACCATGGCCGTTTGCCCCCTTGAGCTCCCGTGAGCAGGTAAAACTGAGAGTACGTGTTTGGGGAACGACTGGATCAAACTCAGAGTGGAGCGAACCTCTTTCTATTGAAGCCGGTCTTCTTGACCCACTAGATTGGTCAGCCCGTTTTATCACCCCGACCTGGAACGAAGACACCTCCATTTCAAACCCGGCTCCTTATCTGCGGCATGAATTTGAAGTAAGGCATGGGATAAAATCGGCTCGGTTGTATATTTCTGCTCTGGGGGTATATGAGACAGAGATCAACGGTCGCATTGTTGGTGATCTGGTCATGGCCCCCGGTTGGACGAGTTATAACAATCGCCTGCGTTATCAGACTTTCGATGTGAAAGACCTGCTACAAGAGGGAAGTAATGCCATTGGAGCGATTATTGGTGATGGCTGGTACCGCGGCAGGCTGGTTTATAGTGGTGGAAGAAGAAATATTTGGGGAGAACATCTCGCGCTTCTGGCACAGATTGAAATTCAATACGAGGACGGAACAAACCAGATTATCGTCAGTGATGAAGGTTGGAAGGCAGAGACTGGGCCTTTATTGATGAATAGTATTTACGACGGCGAAACCTATGACGCCCGCCTGGAAATGCCGGGTTGGAGCTCGCCTGGATTTGACGATTCTGATTGGAAGGAAGTCCGCCGGTTGGATTGGAATTTGAGTACGCTGATCGCGCCGATGGGACCTCCGGTACGGCGTATTGAGACTCGTTCTCCAGCAGCGATCAGAAAATCTCCATCGGGTAAAGTCATCGTGGATTTTGGCCAGAACCTGGTGGGCAGGATAAGGATCTCAGTGCAAGGGGAGGCTGGGACAACGATCACATTGCGTCTTGCTGAAGTGCTAGAAGACGGTGAACTTTGCACCCGGACACTGCGTTTTGCCGACGCAACTGATCGATATACATTGCGTGGGGACGGTCGTGAAACGTGGGAGCCTCGCTTTACTTTTCACGGTTTCCGATATGTCGAAGTGGAAGGTTGGCCGGGAGAACTGGATCCCAAGGATATGTGCGCAGTTGTCATCCATTCCGACATGGAACGGACTGGATGGTTCGAGTGTTCCGATCCGATGTTGAACAGGCTACATGAGAATGTGGTTTGGAGTATGAGGGGAAATTTCCTGGATATCCCGACAGATTGTCCACAGCGGGATGAACGGCTGGGGTGGACTGGTGATCTTGAATTGTTTTCTCCAACTGCCACTTTTCTCTATGATTGCAGCGGCTTTTTGGAATCCTGGTTGGCTGACCTTTCCTGCGATCAGCAAGAGTTAGGTGGTGGAGTTCCCTTGGTAGTGCCCAATGCTCTTGGAAAAGACGGGGACGCAGCTGCCTGGGCGGATGCTGCAGCTATTGTTCCCTGGGTGTTATATCAACGGTTTGGCGACAGGCAAATTTTGTCTGATCAGTTTACCAGCATGAAGTCCTGGGTGGACCACGAGGCGGACCTGGCTGGTGAGTCTCTACTTTGGGAAACAGGATTTCAGTTCGGGGATTGGCTTGATCCAACGGCCCCGCCGGAGAACCCCGCTCTGGCGCGTACGAATAAAGGTCTGCTCGCTACCGCATACCTGGCACGATCGGCTGAGATTGTGGGCAGAGCGGCAGAAATATTGGGATGTGCTGAAGAAAAGGATCATTACCTGGCCCTGGCAGAGAAGGTACGCAAAGCATTCGCGTCAGAATACATTACGCCAGCCGGGCGAATGATGAATGATGCTGAAACAGCGTACGCGCTTGCGCTTCAATTTGATCTACTCCCAAGCGTTGAGCAGCGAATACATGCTGGCAAGCGGCTGATGGAATTGGTGCGGGAATGCGGCTATCATATCCGCACAGGTTTAGTGGGAACGCCTCTCCTTTGCGATGCCTTATGTTCCACTGGAGAGTACATTACTGCGTACCGGTTGCTTATGCAAAAAGAGTGTCCTTCCTGGTTATACCCGGTGACCATGGGCGCGACCACCACCTGGGAACGCTGGGACAGTATGCTGCCAGACGGATCGATCAACCCGGGAGGAATGACCTCATTTAACCATTACGCGCTCGGCGCGGTTGCAGATTGGATCCATCGGACAATCGGTGGGCTTGTTCCGACAGAGCCTGGTTATTATCGTGTAAAGATCTGCCCCCACCCCGGGGGAGGGATCACCTATGCGAAGGTCAGGCATGTTTCTCATTATGGATTGATTGAGTGCAGTTGGAAGATCGAGGATGGCAAAATTAACGTGAAAGCCGTGATCCCCGCAAACACAACCGCAGTTGTCATCCTGCCAGGGAACCAAGAACCGCCAATTGAGGTTGGTTCAGGCTCCTGGCATTGGGAGATTCCTTATGTTGCCCCGGACGAAAACAGACGACTTACTATAGATGATGCTATTGGTGAGGTCTGTTATCATGCAAGAGCACGTGAAGCCCTTATGGAAGTGCTTACCAGAGTCGGCGCTTTGGAACATGTAGGGCAGCTCATGGTCAACGAACAGAATATGCCCCTGCGCCGTCTGCTGCAAACGCTCCCGAATTCATCTCTCGCAATTGACTTGATGAGTAAAGCGCTGGAAGACCTGTAAAGCGCAAGGTTGCTATGCATATCTTGTGAGGTATATACCGTCCAGTATCAGGCCTTTCCCAAATTGCGCTTTCTGGATAAACGTGCGCTATTTCCATTGTGTTACACACACCCTGGGCATACCCCGGGGAGTTTATTCACAGCGTATTTAAGTAAGCAGAACTTAAAAAATTGCCAAGCCTATTGAAATTTATCCACCGAATCACTATAATATAGCAAACGTTTGCGCAAACGATTGGCTGATATGACCTCAAATTCTACGATTGTCGATGTCGCAAAATTAGCAGGAGTTTCCACCACAACGGTCTCACATATCCTCAATGGGACGCGCTATGTTAGTGATGAACTAAAAGAACGCGTACAAAAAGCAATCGATGAGTTGGGATACCGGCCAAATAGCCTGGCCCGTGGGCTGCGCAAGGGGGAGAGCAAGACGATCGGGTTGATCGTCCCGGATAATTCCAATCCTTTTTTCGCGGATATGCTGCGGCAAATTGAGAGAATTGGCTATGCAAACGGTTATTCAGTGATCTTGTGCAATACTGACGGTGATACAGAAAAAGAGACCTGTTATACAAACGTATTGATCGCCCAACATGTGGACGGCATTATTTTTATTTCAACTACCAGTTCTGTTGAACCTCTGGAAGAATTAATTAATTCAAATGAGATCCCGGTCATTATTATTGACCGGGATATTGATTTAAAAGCTACAGATGTGATCCTGGTAGATAATTTCCAGGGCGGGTATGATGCTACACAATACCTGATCAGCCTGGGGCACAGCCGGATTGCCTGTATTACCGGGCCTTCCATGGTGACGGCCAGTGCTGACCGAGTTCATGGATATATTAAAGCCATGCAGGATGCCTCCTTGCCTATCGGAGAAGACTGGGTGATCACTGGAAATTTTCATGTGGATGGAGGCGAAGAAGGTATCAGGCGGATCCTGCAAATGGACCCGCGCCCGACCGCAGTATTTGCCTGCAATGATATGATGGCGCTCGGAGTGCTACGAGGGCTGCGTAATTCAGGGCTTTCAGTACCGGGTGATCTCTCCTTGATCGGGTTCGATGATATCTCGCTGGCATCCATTGTTTCACCGGCATTAACCACGATCTCTCAACCAATCGACCAGATCAGTGCAAAGGCAATTGAGTTATTATTTAATCGTATCCATAAGCAAAAAAATGAATATTCCAACGAACGGATCGTACTACCGACTAAACTGATCGTTCGTGATACCTGTATGAAGCTGGAGCTTAACTGATGTCTGAAATTGTTGTGATAGGCAGCTTAAATATGGACCTGTCGATTCGGGTGCCGCGAATCCCATTGCCGGGCGAAACGATCAGTGGAGAAAATCTGGTTACCAGCGCGGGAGGCAAAGGAGCCAATCAGGCGGCTGCGTGCGCGAACCTGGGATCTCAGGTGACCATGATCGGAGCGGTCGGGCAGGATGATTTTGGCAGACGAATGAAGGAAGGTCTGCGAAAAGTTGGGATCAGTGTTTCATTCATTCAGGAAAACCCCGGCGTTCCTTCAGGAACTGCCATGATCATGGTGGATGCAGCGGGCGAGAATGTCATCGTTTTATCAGCAGGGGCCAATTCCTATGTGGTCATCGACCGAAATGCAGAAGAATTGATCCGTAATGCAAAGATCCTGCTGTTACAACTTGAAATTCCAACCGATATTGTGTTTCGGTCGATCAAGATTGCGAATGACGCTGGCGTCCCTGTCCTGCTCAACCCGGCACCGGCGATTGCCTTGCCGAACGAAATCTATTCCAGGATCGATTACCTTATCCCAAATGAGATCGAAGCCTCAATTCTTTCCGGTGTTGAAGTAAAGGATATTGCCAGTGCTGAAAAAGCAGCCGGTATTCTTCTGGATCGAGGTGTAAAAACTGTGATCATTACCCTGGGCGCAAACGGGGCTTTTCTGGCATCGGGAAATAATCGGCATGCCATCCCTGCCATGAAGATCAACCCGGTGGACACCACTGGCGCGGGTGATGCCTTCATTGGAGGTTTTGCGGCTGCGATCGTAGAAGGGAAACCACTTGAGGAAGCGCTACACTATGCCACTGCAGCAGGAGCTCTGGCAGCGACGAAAGCCGGTGCACAATCCAGTTTGCCTTCCAGACAGGAATTGGAACAGTTCGTCAAGCTACGGGTTTGAATTACCAGAGAGATTCTCTGTATGTCTGATGAGAAAAACAAAATAAAAAAGGAGAAGAAAATGAAAAAGTTCGTGTTTGTTCTGCTTTCAGTAATACTTGTGCTAAGCCTTATTGGCTGTTCTGCCACAAGCAATTCCGCGGCGAACACAAAAAAGGTTGTCTACCTGATCAACGGCGCACTTGGCGATAACGCCTTCTATGATTCAGGCCAGAGCGGAATCGATAAGATCAAATCAGAATATGGTCTTGAGACCCGCACTATCGAAGCCAATTTTGATGCAGGCCAGTACGAACCCGCCCTGCAGGCTGCTGTCAATTATGCAGACGTCATCTTCGTCATCTCCTATGGGTTTGAGGATCAGTTGAAGGAATATGCCGATAAGTATCCCAACAAGATCTTCGTCAACCTTGATACTGTTGTGCAGAATGACAAAAACACCATCACCTCCGTCGATTTTATCGAAGAGGAATCTGCCTACCTGGCTGGTGTTGTTGGCGCGTACACCACTGAAGACACCGCCCTGGCGGGTGTCAATGCCGATAAGCTCATCGGTGTGGTTACCGGCGATTCAGATCCGGTCACCAATGCTTTTGTCTTCGCATACACCAACGGTGCCCACTCCATCGATCCGGATATCAAGGTCGAGAACAAAGTGATCAACAGTTGGGATGATACTGCCAAGGCTAAACAAGCTACCCTCCAGCTCTACGATATGGGCGCTGATGTTGTCTTCCAGGTTGCTTCTGCAGCAGGTATGGGCGTTCTGCAGGGTGCCGGCGAGCGCAAGCTGTATGCTATTGGTGTGGATACCAACCAGAACGACATCGTCCCCGGTTATGTTGTAGCCAGTGATGTCAAGAATGTGGGCCAGGCAATCTATGAGGTCTACAAGACTATCAATGACGGCACCTACAAACCCGGTCAGGTTTTGAAGTACGGTCTTGCTTCCGGCGGTGTGGATATTGATATGAGTGCCAAGAGTCCTGTTCTCTCGAAAGATATCCAGGATAAAGTCAACGCGATCCGCCAGGATATCATCGATGGCAAGATCAAAGTAGAAATTTATTCCGGCAATTAATCTCCCTGAAGAGTGTTGCTGCGAGGAGGAGAACTCCTCGCAGCAGCCGGGGGTACACATTTTGCCCCTCTCATTTCAGAAGAGTGGAAGTCGGACCGGACCTTCATCAGGTCCAGGCTGATCGCAGTCCTCTGAAAACAAACCAGGTGAAAACATACCAGGTGAATAACCAACCAGGAGCGCCAATTTAATGGACACCCTTATTGAAATGAAGAATATCGTCAAAGTCTTTCCCCCAAACGTGGTAGCCCTTGACGACGTCTCCACCGATTTCCGCAAAGGCGAGATCCATGCCATTGTGGGAGAAAATGGGGCCGGGAAAAGCACCCTCATGAAGGTCCTCTATGGCCTGGAGGGTCGGAATAACGGTGAGATCATGCTGCGCGGTCAACCAACCCACTTCAATGATCCTGGTGAGGCAATAGCCAACCGCATCGGTATGGTCCACCAGGAGATCTTGCTGATCCCGGAATATACGATCTGGCAAAATATCATTCTGGGTGTTGAACCCACCAATATCTTTGGGAAGATCGATGAAGCCAAAGCCAGGCGCACAGTCAAAGAGAAGATCGAGGAATTTCAGTTCAATCTGAACCCTGACGATAAAGTGGGGGATATTTCAGTGGCTGCCCGGCAAAAAGTAGAGATCCTCAAATTGTTATACCGAAATGTTGAGATCCTGATCCTGGATGAGCCCACCTCAGTGCTTACCCCGCAGGAAATTCCCCAGTTGTTCTCAGAACTGCGGCGCCTGCGCGATTCCGGCAAGACCATCCTGTTCATCTCCCACCATCTGGACGAGGTGCTCACCTTGAGCGACCGGATCACTGTAATGCGCAAAGGGAAGAAGATTGCCACTGTGGAAGCCAGTGAGACCAACAAGGAAGACCTGGCCAGGATGATGGTTGGCCGCGATGTGATCTTCCTCTCAAAACGGGATGGAAAAGTTCCCGGCGATGTTGTGTTCTCCGTAGATGACCTGAGTTATATTGATGGGAATGGACATAAGCACCTGGAAGAGGTGAATCTCAACGTAAAGGCAGGAGAGATTGTTGGAATCGCTGGTGTTGAAGGCAACGGTCAGTTGGCCCTGGTAAACTGCATCATGGGGATGAACCATCCGTCTCATGGATCGATCACGGTAAATGGAAAAGACCTGACCAGGGCTGAGATCCTGGAACGGCGCAGATATATATCTTTTGTTTCACAGGACCGCGGCAAGATGGGCGCGGCGGTGAAAGCATCCATTGCCGATAATGTGATGATGACCCATCATCGTTTGAACAAGAAATTCACACGTTGGAATGGAAAGCTACTCGATTACCGTTACGCACGGCAGTTCACTGACCAGATCGAAGAACAATTCAACGTCAGCATGGGGTCGATGGATGCACCCTTCAAATCGCTTTCTGGCGGCAATCAGCAAAAAGTGATCCTTGGACGCGAACTTTTATTGGAAACACCATTTCTGCTTTTGGACCAACCGACCCGCGGGCTGGATGTGGGATCGATCGAATATGTCCACGACATTATTCTGAATATGCGTTCTCAGGACCGGGCGATCTTGATGATCTCGGCTGATCTTGAAGAATTGTTCCGGCTATCGGATCGCATTCTTGTACTGCACCGTGGCAAGATCGTGGCAGATCTTCCTACAGAGGATACTTCGGTCGAGCAGGTGGGATACCTGATGCTGGAAGGAAAGGACAAAGAAGATGCGAAAGAAATTCATTAGCGGCATTCTGGGCATCGTGGTAGCACTCGTTCTGGGAGCGATAATCATGCTTTTCCAGGGCTATAACCCCATCGAAACCTACGGTGCCCTGTTCAGTTATTCACTGGGCGGGTGGTATCCCTTCTGTACGACCTTAAGGAACTCGGTTCCCCTGATCCTTACCGGGTTCTCCGCCTCGATCGCGTTTGCTTCAGGACCGGTCAACCTGGGCCAGCCAGGACAACTGCTGATCGGTGCGCTTTTTGCCACTGTAGGCGGCATGTACATCCATCTTCCTGCTGTTCTGGAGATCCCCATTCTGATTGCGCTGGCACTCCTTGGTGGGGCGCTCTGGTCCGGGGCAGCCGCGTTGATGCATAAATGGTTCTCGATGGACGAATTCATCACAACATTGATGCTGAACATGATTGCCGACCTCCTCACCTACTGGGCGATCTCCTATCCTTTCTTCGAGAAAGGCGCGAATTCACCACTGACCCCGCAGATCGACAAAGCCGGTTGGCTGCCTGAATTCGGTGAGTTCAATACTAATGTACTGGTGATGCTGCTCACCTTTGTAGTGGTCTGGTTTATTTATTCACGGCTGACTGCCGGGTATGAATGGCGCCTCACCGGGCAGAATTCGATCTTTGCCCGCCTGGGGGGATGCAATATCGATAAGAACTATATGGCTGTCATGCTGATCACCGGCGCGTTGGCCGGGTTGGCAGGCGGCCTGGTGGTCATGGCAGGACCGCACCGCTTTGTAAAAGGTCTGGGCGCGAATTACGCCTGGGATGGTGTGATGGTGGCCATGGTAGCCAACAATGGACTCTTCGGGACGATCCTGTACGGCCTGTTCTTCAGCACACTGCAATCTGGCGCATTGGGAATGGAGCTGATCACCGCGGTTCCCAGTGAATTTATCCAGGTGCTGCAATCGGTGATCGTGCTAGTCATTGTTGCCGGCCGTGGGCTGTTGGATATCTGGATGGATAAGAGCATGATCAAACGAAAAGCAAGGGAGCGCGCAGCATGAACATATTCATTGGATTGATCAACGGGATGATCTCGGGAGCGACTCCGATCCTGCTGGCGGCTCTCGGTGGTACTTTTACTTATTATGCAGGCATTTTCAATATCGCCATGGAAGGCATGATGCTTGGCGGCGCATTTTTCGCTGTTCTGGGCTCGTATTACTTCCATTCCTGGCCGATGGGCATCCTTTTCGCCATTCTGGGTGCTCTCTTTATGGCACTGATCTTTATTGTCTTCTCGGTCATACTAAAAACCGATGAATTCATCACCGGTATTGCCTTGAACCTCTTTGCGGTGGGCGCAACAACTTATTTGCTGCGCCAGATCTTCAAGGTCAAAGGGGCCTTTTCCGATCCGGGAATCATACCCATCCCAAAGGTGGATATTCCCCTTATCAAGGATATCCCGGTGGTTGGGAGCATATTGAGCGGGCAGAACCTGTTGGTATATGTGACCTTTGTAGTGATCCTCATCACCGTATATGTGGTCTTCAAGACCCGCTTTGGTCTGCGCCTGCGTGCTGCCGGCTACAACGCGGCCAGTTTGGATACAAGCGGCGTACGGACCTCCTCGGTGCGGATCTGGTCGCTGGTCATTTGCGGCGTACTCTGCGGGCTGGCAGGGGCTTACCTTTCATTGGGGTATGTAAATTTGTTCTCCGAGAATATGTCTGCCGGGCGCGGCTGGATCAGCCTGGCAGCGGTGATCCTGGTCAACGGCAATCCCTGGGGCATTACCCTGATCTCATTGCTGTTTGGCTTTACTGACGGCCTGGGCCTGCTCCTGCAGCAATATCTGCCCAACCAGTTCACCAGCATGGTGCCGTATATCGCCACCTTGATCTCGCTTTACTTCTATTCCATTCAGAAGAGGAAGAAAACCGCATGAAAAAAGCCTGGCAAATCGAACGAGAGTTACGCGACGCGGCAGTCCCTGTCGACAGAAGGGTAAACGTCTCTCATTATTCCGATGAAGACGGAGCCTTTCAACAGGTACCGGCTGGCGATGATCTGCTGCGTATGTTCTGGAATTCACAGGTACCCGGTTCTTATGCCCCAGAGATCCCTTACCTGGAGATGGTTCAGGCCTCTTATAACAAAGGACTGGATGTGACTGCCGCTGAGGCGTTATTACCGCGCGGATTGGAACTGGCAAAAACTGGGAATATCGACGAACTGCGGGCACTGACAGCTGAGCTGCTTGAAGCCTTGAACACTGCCCCTCTGGATCCGAATCATCCCTTCCATACCTTTGAACACCCTGCCGAATGGGAAGAGATCCGAAAAGCGATGGGAAAGGTGCAAGACCAGGCCTACCCTTTGGACCGTTCCACCCTGGCTGAAAGGATCTACCAGGGCTGGCTGGGACAATTGAGCGGCGGCTCTTTTGGTACGGCAATCGAAGGCTACACCGGAGCACAGATCAACCGCCTATACGGCGAGATCAACTCCTACCTGACGAAACCTGAAACCACAAATGATGACGTGGTCTATGAACTGGTGTTCCTGGATGTATTTGAAAAACTCGGCAAAGGAATTACCTCCAGAGAGATCGGTCTGGAGTGGGTCAAGCAGATCCCCTTTGGCTGGTCGGCGGAATGGGTAGCTCTGCGCAATCTTGGCATGGGCATCTTCCCGCCTTATTCTGGTTCCTTTCAGAATCCGTACTCGAACTGGATCGGTGCGCAAATGCGCGGCATGATCTGCGGCATGTTAGCCCCGGGTTGGCCAATGGAAGCGGCACGGTTGGCCTATATCGATGGTGTGGTCAGTCATGAAAATAACGGCGTTTACGGTGAGATGTACGCTGCCGTATTGACCTCGCTGGCCTTCGTACGAAACGATCCGCGGGAGATCCTCAAAGAAGCAGCCGAATATGTACCGCAAAAGAGCCTGTACGCCTCAGTGCTGCACAACAGCCTGGCAGTGGTATCTTCTCATGCAGATCCGGCTGAGGGCTGGAAGATCCTTGAGAAGGATTATGAGGAGTACAATTGGATTGACGCCCACAACAACATCGCGGCAGTGATCACAGCCCTGTGGTACGGGCAGAATGATATGAGCCGCTGCTTTTCTCTGCTTGCCAAATGCGGTCTGGATGTGGACTGCAACGGCGGCCTGGTAGGGAATGTGTTGGGCGTGATCCAGCCGGTGCCTGAGCAATGGGCTGGCCCGCTGGGTGACCTGCTGGAAACGTACCTGAAGGGCAAAGAGAAATTATCCATCAAGGCGTTGGCTGAACGTACGGCTGTGATGGCTTTGTAGTTCTAATAAAGCGACGAAGGCCTTCATTATTTGAAGGCCTCGATTTGAACGTGAATTGATTTTCACCAAATCTTAAAAAACGCGGTATAATACTGTTGTTCTGTTGCGTGTGCTGATCAGATTTGACTGGTGAGGTGATTCAGAAGAAAGAAAAGGTCGCCCCAAAACCGATTTGAAGGTCTTTTCAAACTGCGCACAGAAATGACGCAGTTTTTTTATTCCACGCAGGATTGGAGGTGAGTTCTAACATGCCAGTAGTAGTTTTACGCCCCAATGAGTCATCAGATTCCCTGATGAAACGTTTCCGCAAGAAAGTCGTCAAGAGCGGAGTATTAAGTACTTTACGCCGCAAGCGCTGGTTCATCTCCAAGAGTGAAATGCGACGCGTGGAAAAGAAAAAAGCAATTCGCCGCATCAAACGACGCCAGTACACCAAGATCGGCGAGTAGTATTTGAGTAAGAAATTAAGTTTGTGGAGGAGCCATGGCCAAAGAAGAGGATAAGATACAAATGGAAGGTGTGATCGTAGAAGCCTTGCCGGGAACCCAGTTCCGGGTGAAGCTCGATAACGGCCACGAAGTGCTCGCGTACCTGGCAGGAAGAATGCGCAAGTATTATATTCGTATCCTGCTTGGCGACCACGTAAAAGTGGAAATGAGCCCGTATGATCTTACCCGCGGCCGCATTGTTTACCGCCAGAAGAAATTTAACGAAGGCGGCGGTGAGGCATAGTTTTTGCTCCCCTCGAATTTGAAAAGAAAATGGACCCGATAAGGGTCCATTTTTTTTGATTATTTGCAAACAAAACTTGGTGTTTCTAAGATTGACCTTTCAGTTAAAAGTGCTTAGTTTGATACTTTATCAAGAAAATAATATATACAGCCGGTAGAAAAGACAAGCCTGCCATTTTTTGTTACTTCAAAATCATATAGAGTTCCCATGCGATCAATATATACTCCGAAAAATATTGGGTCCTTCATTTTTTCAGGATGATCGTCAGGAAGTGGAATGTTATCTTTTGATTCAAAAATATCCATATCTTCCCAATCATAAACAATATGATCGAGATTTTCAGGATTAGGGTCGAAAAAGAAACCAGGTTCACTAATTACCCTTTGCGGAAGAAATGTAACTTTCTTACCGATCATAGCATTTGCTTCATCATCATGGTTTTCACATTGAAACAATTCCATATGCTCGTAACGAGAGATTGCCCAGGTACCCAGGTATGTGGAGAGGTCGTGTTCGTTGTTATTTGAGAATTTGAACCAATACGGGGTAAAGGTAGGTGTTGGAGAACGATAACCATTGATTCCTCCAATGGGTGTGTTTGTGGGGGTAAAAGTATCTGATGGAGTATTCGATGGATATTGTGTGTAGGGTGTAATTAATGCTTTTTCATCATATTCGATTCGATATATTTTTCCGATGGATTCATAACTGAAACCGATTCGTGTATAACTAAGATCGTCCTCATTCACAATAAAGATCCCGTGATAAGAGGCTTCAATATATTTATCAGATAGATCCATATTTGAGAAGATTTCTTTAAAATGCCCGGTGAAATATTTATCGTAACGGGATAAGAAATCTTGCTTATTTGCAATCCAATATTGCCCATCGCTTACCGTCATCCAAATTGGATAATCGATCATATCGGCAACATATTCTTTATCCCCGTTTTTAACGGCATTGATCAAACCCATGATCGCATTATCTTCGATGATTGCTTGTTCATCTGTTAATCCAGCCCAAAAATAACGATTATTAAAAGTCGGAGTGATCTCTGGTGATAATTCCGATAATTGAATTGTATTTGTCAAAGATGGACTTGGGGTCATTGTTGAAGATGGAAATGGAGTGTCTGAATAAGATGGCGATTTAGTTGGAGACGACAATGTGGGAGTTTTTGGATCATAGAAAAAAGGTCTTAAATTACAGGAACAAAGTAGTATTCCAATGATCAGTAAAACAACGAGAATAGGTTTTTTCATATTCATCCCCCCACAGTCAGTATTCTATTTTCTTATTATAGTTCAAGTCAAAAATACCATTTATGAAAAGGGAGAAAAAAAGACACCCGGCTCTATTCAAGTCGGGTGTCGTCTAAGTTATTTGGCTATTCCAAACCTTCAGGTTTCGGATAGGTCATATCGGCCATTTGCTTGTAAAGATCCCAGCGGACCTTGGCATTGGATTCGGCTTCGGTCATCAGTTCTTCAGCGCGGGCTTCATCGGCTTTGACAAGCTGCTGGTAGCGGTTTTCCTTGTAGGCATAATCCTTGACGCTGATGGTGGGTTCTTTGCTGTCGAGGGTCAGAGGATTCTTACCTTCCATTAGGTTGGCTGGGTTGTAGCGATACAAGGGCCAGACACCGGACTGGACAGCGGCTTTCTGCTGCAGCAGACCGTGTTTCATCTCGTCGATGCCGTGAGCGATACAATGGCTGTAGGCGATGACCAGGGACGGACCATCATAGGCATCGGCTTCGATCAGGGATTTGAGGGTGTGCTGGTCATTGGCGCCCATGGAAACGGCGGCTACATAGACGTAGCGGTAAGACATGGCGATGAGACCGAGGTCTTTCTTGCCAATGCCTTTGCCTTTGGCTGCGAATTTCGCGACGGCACCGATCGGGGTGGATTTGGAGGACTGACCACCGGTGTTGGAGTAGACTTCGGTATCGAGAACGAGGACGTTGACATTGCGGCCGGAAGCCAAGACGTGATCGAGACCACCATAACCGATATCATACGCCCAACCATCGCCGCCGACGATCCAGACGCTCTTCTTCACAAGAGCATCGGCAACACTAAAGAGCATCTTGGCGCGCGGGTTCTTGGAAGCGGGCAGTTTGGCCTTGAGGGCTTCGACGCGTTTGCGCTGTTCGCGGATACCGGTGTCGTTGCTCTGATCGGCATTGAGGATGGAAGCGACAAAATCGTCGCCAAGTTCGCCGCCCATGGTGGCGACAATTTCGCGGGCGAATTCATTCTGTTTGTCGAGGGTCAGGCGCATACCCAGACCAAACTCGGCGTTGTCTTCAAACAATGAGTTGGACCAGACTGGACCACGGCCCTGGTTGTTGATGGCCCACGGGGTGGTAGGCAGGTTGCCGCCGTAGATGGAGGTACAACCGGTGGCATTGGCGATGTACATGCGGTCGCCAAAGAGCTGGGAGGCCAGTTTGAGGTAAGGAGTCTCACCGCAGCCGGCGCAGGCACCGGAGAACTCGAACAGGGGCTCGAGCAGCTGTGAATTCTTGATGGTAGTGGGCTCGAATTTTGAGAGGTCAGGATTGGGCAGTGACAGGAAGAAATCCCAGTTCTTGGCTTCGGATTCGCGCAATGCGGGCTGATCAACCATGTTGATGGCTTTGCGCAGAGGATTGGTCTTGTCTTTGGCAGGGCAGTTCTCAACGCAGAGGCCGCAGCCGGTGCAGTCTTCGGGGGCTACCTGGATGGTGAATTTGTAACCGGGGAATTCCTTGAATTTAGCATCGATCGACTTGAAGGTCGCGGGGGCTTTTTCAAGGAAGCTGGGTTCGTATACTTTTTCGCGGATAGCACCATGGGGGCAGACAGTAGAGCATTTGGCGCACTGGATACAAAGAGCGCTCTCCCATACCGGGATCTGCAGGGCGATATTGCGTTTTTCCCATTTGGTGGTGCCGGAAGGATAGGTGCCATCCACAGGGAAGGCACTGACGGGCAGGTTGTCGCCTTCGAAGGCGATCATGGCACCTTCGACATTGCGGACAAATTCAGGAGCTTCAGCAGGAACTGCGGCGCGGCGGCTGAATTTGCTGGTGACAGCGGAGGGAACCTTGACTTCAGAGAGATTGGCCAGGGTCTGATCAACAGCAGCGAAGTTCTTTTGAACCACTGCTTCACCCCGTTTGCCGTAGGTCTTCTGGATGGATTTCTTGATCTGTTCAATAGCTTCTTCACGCGGCAGAACATTGCTGATGGCGAAGAAAGCGGTCTGCATGATGGTGTTCACGCGGCTGCCCATACCGGTCTTGGCGGCAACTTCGTAAGCATCGATCACGTAGAATTTCAGTTTCTTCTCGATGATGTCTTTCTGAGCTTCGCGCGGTAAGTGGTCCCAGATCTCAGTCGGGCCATAAAGGCTGTTGAGGAGGAAGACAGCGTTGGGAGCTGCATATTTCAAGACATCCAACCATTCGAGGAAGGAGAAGTTATGGCAAGCGACAAATGAGGCGCTTTCCTGTCCGATGAGGTAAGGTGCACGGAGAGGATCGGGTCCAAAGCGTAAGTGAGAGATAGTGACAGAGCCGGATTTTTTGGAATCGTAGTAGTAGTAGCCCTGTGCGTTATTGTTCGTCTCTTCACCGATGATCTTGATGGAGTTTTTGTTCGCGCCGACAGTACCATCGGATCCCAGACCAAAGAAGACGCATTGTTTGGTCTTCTCTGAAAGGATGTTGAATACCGGATCGAAGGCGAGACTGGTGTGGGTAACATCATCGTTGATACCAACGGTGAAGTGTTCTTTCGGATTGCTCTTGGCCAATTCATCATAGATGGCTTTGACCATGGCAGGAGTGAACTCTTTGGAGGAAAGACCATAGCGTCCGCCGGTGATGACAGGCATGGATTTGAAAGTGGTCTTGCCTTTGGCAAATGCAGAGCTGATGGCGGCCACGACATCCAGGAAGAGCGGTTCACCGATGGAGCCGGATTCCTTGGTGCGGTCCATGACGGCGATCTTCTTAACAGAAGCGGGCAGGACTTTGATGAAGGCTTCAATATCGAATGGGCGATACAGGCGGACATTGACCACACCGTATTTCTTGCCCTGTTTGTTGAGGTATTTGGCAGTCTCTTCGGCAGTCTCGGCACCGGAGCCCATGATGACGATCACTTCTTCAGCGTCGGCAGCGCCAACATAATCGAAGATGTGATAGGTACGGCCGGCGATCTTGGCGAATTTATCCATGTTCTTCTGAACGATGGCGGGGACGGCTTCATAGAATTTGTTGGCAGCTTCACGGCCCTGGAAGAAAGCATCCGGGTTTTGAGCGGTGCCGCGAATGAACGGACGTTCAGGATTGAGAGCGCGTTCGCGGATCTCGATAATCTTATTTTCGTCGATCATGGCGCGAATATCATTAGCATCCAGCTGCTCGATCTTGGCTTCTTCGGAGGAGGTTCGGAAACCATCGAAGAAGTGCAGGAAGGGAACGCGGCTATCAAAAGTGGAGGCATTGGCGATCAGGGCGTTATCCTGGGCGGTCTGAACAGAGTCGGAGGCCAGGAGGGCGAAACCGGTCTGGCGGGCGGCCATAACGTCGGAGTGATCACCATAAATTGCCAGTGCGTGAGTTGCCAGGGTACGGGCGGCAACATGGAAGACGGTAGAGGTTAACTCGCCGGCGATCTTGTACATGTTCGGGATCATTAAGAGGAGACCCTGGGAAGCAGTAAAGGTTGTGGTCATGGCACCGGCCTGCAAAGCACCGTGAACGGCACCAGCAGCGCCACCTTCTGACTGCATCTCAACTACGGATGGGACAGTATCCCAGAGGTTCTTGACACCTTTGGCAGCCAATGCATCGGCATGCTCTCCCATTGTAGATGAAGGAGTGATCGGGTAAATCGCAACTACCTCAGCGAGATAGTACGCGACACGAGCCACAGCTTCATTTGCATCAATTGTGATCTTTTGTCTTGTCATCTTTACTCCATAAAAAATTGGGACGCGTTAGTCCCATTGAATGAACTGTCGTTCATACAATTATAAATCTTAACAGACTGGATTACCCTGGATTTTTGAAAATCAATATTTAAGATGAGTTGCCAGTAATAAAAATAAGCGAAATTCCAGTTATTTGTCAGGTGTCAAAAGATGAATTACCTGCATAAATGTAGCAAGGGTCTTTCCATCCGAGATCTCGCCGTTTTGAAGCATCGCCAGGGCCTGATTTAACGGAATTTTGACCACGTTGAGGAATTCATCCGCGTCCGGGTCAAGCGGGGAGGAGTAAAGCCCTCTGGCCAGGAAGGTGTATATAAATTCGGTCGAATAGCCGGGAGACATGAAGAATTTTCCGATCGGGAGCATCTGGCGGGCAGCCATACCGGTCTCTTCCCGGATCTCGCGTTCTGCTGTAGCCAGCGGTTCTTCGCCGGCTTCGATCTTCCCGGCGGGCAGTTCGAGCATACTGGAGTTCGAGCCGACACGGTATTGTTTTACAAAAAGGATATTGCCTTCATCGTCGATGGGGAGAAGGGTGATCGCGTTCTGGATCTCTACGCAATCATATTTTTTGTTGTGCTGATCGGGAAGGGTGATCTCGATGCGATCTACATTAAATACGGGGCCATTAAAGACGGTCTCTTTGCCAAGGATTTCGTAAGCCATAGATTACTCCTATGCTGCAATTATACCGACCAATGCAAAAAACAAAAGACACCTGGTCGAAATAAACCAGGTGTCTTGAGAAAATCAAAAGGCAGCGCCCTAGGGGATCTGTAATACCTGACCTACTGAAAGGGTGGCTCCGGCGCTGAGTCCGTTGGCAGCCAGGATCGTGTTGGGATCGGCGTCCCCAAATCCGCAGGCGATTGTGCCAATGGTATCACCAGCAGCCACAGTGTAGCTGGTGGGGTGAGATTTCAATGCCCGTGTTCCGGACCAACTGCCGCTGGTGGGGATCTTCAGGACCGTACCAATGGAAACGGTTGAATTGACCGAGAGACCATTGAGCGAAAGCAGGTCACTGGCATCGACATTGAAACGGCGGGCGATGCAGAAGGGGAATTCACCCTGCTGAATGGTGTAGGTGGACGGACGGCCCGGTGTCGGGGTGGGGTAGGCAATAGCCGTAGGCTTTGGTGTAGCAGTGGGGGCTGAGGTGGCAACACCGGTTGCTGCTGAAGTCGTCAGTGGGATTGCGGTAGCAACCACACCATCAGCACCCGGCGTGGCGGTAATATAGGTAAAAGCCGGTGTACTGGTAGCCAGACCGGGTAGATTCCCGGTGGTCACTGTGCCGCTCATGGCAGCAGCAGTTTGTGTAGCAGCCAGAATATCTTTCATGATCTGGGATTGTGTGTTTACCGGAAAAGGAATGCTGCTGGCAGTGGTTGCTGTAGCGACCGGTGAAACCGAGGCGGATCGTTCGCAGGCGACCAGTAAAAACCCTGCAACGAGGATAACCAGTATAATGGCGTAAAGACTCTTCTTCATAGGACTCTCCTTATTTATGCTCGTACTCATAATCAAGCAAATTGGCGTTATTGCTGTCAGACAAGCATACCCTAACTCAATTTTACATCTTAGCACAGGCCAAAGTAAGCGTCAAGCATGCGTGTATGCGCGATCTTTCAAATTGCGTCAAAGAACTGGTTGCATTTTATATACCATTATCGCATAATTAGAGAAATTATGAACATTTACTTTTCCTGCTCGATCACCGGTGGCCGTTCTGAAGAAAAGATCTACCAGACAATGGTGGAAGAAATGTTGACGCTCGGTCATGAAATCCCGACAGCACACCTTTCGCAAAGCAATGTCGTTGAAATGGACGCGAGTTCATCGCCGGAGGAAATTTTCACCCGCGATATGAACTGGCTGCTGAATTGCGACGCAGTGGTCGCCGAGGTGACCAGCCCTTCACATGGGGTAGGATACGAGATCGCAGTGGCTCTTGGAGCGGGGAAACCGGTCTTGTGCTGCTATCAGAAAGGACGCAAGGTTTCCAGCATTTTGATCGGCAATTCATCTCCCCTGCTCAGCCTGTGTCCATACAGTGAGACAGCAGAGGTATTGGAAGGGATCCGCCTGTTTACACGGCATTTTGAGCAATTTCGTTAATCTTCTATAAGAATTCCCCTCCATGTCTATTGACAAAGGAATTCCTTCGGCATACTATTTTTCTTATGGATTATAAAGACTACTATAAGATACTGGGTGTGGAACGCAATGCCACGCCTGAAGAAATAAAAAAAGCTTTCCGCAAGCTGGCCCTTAAATATCACCCCGACCGGAATAAAGGCAACAAAGAGGCCGAGGAGAAATTTAAGGATTTAAATGAAGCCAATGAGGTTCTAAGCGATCCGCAAAAGCGCGCACGCTACGATCAACTCGGAGCTTCCTATTCCGATTGGCAAGCCCGCGGCGGTGACCAGGGGAGCTTCAACTGGAACGATTGGGCTTCGGCTGCCAGGGGTGCAGGCGGCCAGCAAGTGGATATGGGCGACCTGAACGACCTGTTCGGCGGGGGCTTTTCTGATTTCTTCAGCACCATCTTTGGCGGTATGCCTGCTACGGCCAGACGGCAGCAGACGCGGACTTCTCCGCGGCAGAGTTATCAGCAGCCGGTGCAGATCACTTTGGAGGAAGCCTTCCGCGGGACAACACGGCAGTTCCAGATCGAGGACCGCCGGATCGAAGTTAAAATCCCGGCTGGTGCTTCAACGGGAACAAAGGTCCGCGTGGCGGGCGGAGGTCCCGGCAAAGGAAGCGACCTGTATCTTGTAGTAGAAGTTCTGCCAGACAACCGCTTCAGCCTGGACGGTCATGACCTGACCACCGAGGTCAAGATCGACCTCTACACGGCTGTACTGGGCGGTTCGGTCAAGGTTTCCACCCTGAGCGGTGATGTAACCCTGACGATCCCGGCCGGGACACAACCCGGGCAGTTGATCCGGCTGGCAGGCAAGGGGATGCCGGCACTGCGCCAGCCCAATTCCTTTGGCAACTTATACGTCAGGATCAAAGTGGAACTGCCCCGCAACCTTTCTGCCGCACAAAAAGAGTTGTTTGAAAAGCTTAAGAATTCCTGAACGAGCAAATAGTTGAGTCTGAAAGAATTTCTTTCAGACTCTTTTGTTAAATAAATTGCCCGGTCTTTTTAGAACCGGGCAAGTGTTTTCTTTCAAAAAGGGTTACTTTACGTTATCCGAGATCAACAGCAGGTTGGTATAGAGCGTATCCAGAGCGGTCATGGCTTTTTCGGGGTCGGCTGAGAGATAGCTTGTGGCTGTATCCAACTGCGGCTGCAAACCGGCGATGGTATCGGCTGGCAGGTTGGTAGCGGTGAGTGCTTTGAGATCATCAGCCGCAACACTCAAGGCTTGCCTTGCTGAGGAGGGGTCCAGTTTAGCCAGGCTGATCCGGGCCAGGTTCACATCTGCCTGGAACTTATATAAAATGGAAAGCTGTTCGGCTTTCGCGGTGGCATTATTGGCATCTGCCAGGGAAGCCTGGGAGGTGCTCAATTCGCTCTGAACTTTCTGCAGGTCGACATCGCTGGCGGAAAGTTTGTCATTCAACTGGACATTTTCCTGTTGTGCGGCTTTATAGGCTGTGTTTGCCTGTGTATATAATGTGAAATATACCAAACCTGCACCCACAAGCAGCGCAACAATGATCACGATGACCCAGGGCAGAATACGTTTGAAAAATCCCGGTTTCTCAGGAGCCTGCGGCTCAACTGCCGGTTTTTTCTCGGGAGTCTCTAATGAGGGGCTATCTTCTGATTGAATTTTCTGTTCGTTTTCCATTCTTATTCCTTATCGGGTATACATAAAGACAGATTTTCGTGACAGATAAAAAGAGTATAACGCCGCAAACACAATTTGGCAAACCGGGTGACCGGAAGAAGCAGCGGTTATAATCAGAATATATGGAATCCACAGAGACACTCCCTACTCAATCTGACAATAAACAGATCGCCCGCGCGGCGGGAACGATCATGCTGGCCATGGTGCTCGGTCAGGTATGCAGCCTGGCCTCCTCCATGCTGATTACGCGTGCCTTTGGCACTTCTTATCAAAATGAAGCCTACCTGGCTGCCAACCGTTTGCCGGATATTCTGTACAACCTGGTGGCTGGAGGGGCGCTGGCTTCAGCGTTTGTGCCCACTTTTACTTCATTATTAACCACAGGCAAACGCAAGACCGCCTGGAAGCTGGCCGCTTCGGTAGCCAACCTGGTGACCTTGATCCTGGTAGTCATCTGTGCTGTCACGGCGATCTTTGCCCCGTGGGTGGTGAAAACGATTTTGTCACCTGGATTCAATGAGCAGACTGCTCAGTTGACGGTCAGCCTGCTGCGGATCCAGTTGATTGCACCGATCATTTTTGGGCTGAGCGGTCTGATGATGGGGATTCTTAACAGCCACCAGAGCTTTCTGTGGCCGGCATTCGCGCCCGCCATGTATTCGATCGGCAAGATCCTGGGAGTCCTATTCTTTGTGCCGCACCTGGGGCCGCAGGGATTGGCCTGGGGAGTTGTACTGGGGGCTTCGCTGCACGCGTTGATCCAACTGCCGGTACTGCTGCGATTGCCGGAACGGTCCTACACTCCCAGCCTGGGTTTATACCTGCCCGAAGTACGTGAAGTAGCCCGCCTGATGGGCCCACGCCTGATCGGTGTGTCTATAGTGCAATTGAATTTCCTGATCAATACCAACCTGGCCTCCAAATGGGAGGGCGCAGTTTCTGCGATCTCATGGTCATTTTCCTTAATGCTTATTCCAGAGGCGATCATCGCGCAGGCCACTGCCATTGCAGCGCTGCCGACCTTTTCGGCACAGGTAGCCCGCGGCAAACCGGACGAGATGCGATCTTCCCTGGCCTTTCTATTAAGGGCGGTCCTCTGCCTGGCGCTGCCAGCTTCATTAGGTTTGATACTATTGCGGGGACCTTTGATCGCCCTGATCTATCAGCGCGGCAGCTTCGACGCCAATTCAACCGCAATGGTGAGCTGGGCGCTGCTGTGGTATGCGGCCGGACTGGTCTTCCACTCAGTGGTAGAGATTGTCTCCCGGGCTTTTTATGCCTTGCACGACACCAAAACCCCGGTTACGGTGGGCGTCGTGGCGATGTCGTTGAATATCGGGTTCAGTTTCCTCTTCACCTGGCTGTTTAGTCTAATTGGCTGGGCTCCCTATGGCGGACTGGCATTAGCCAACACGCTGGCAACCGCCCTGGAAACAATGGGCCTGCTCTTCTTTATGCGCCGCAGATTAGGCGGTTTACATTTGAAGGTGATCGGCGAAGGAGTGTTCAAAGCCGGGTTGGCTACTCTGGCCATGTCACTGGGATTGTGGGGATGGCTGACGGTAACCCATGGAATGCGTAACTGGCTGATCGCTCTGGGCGGCATTGCGGTTGGAGGGTTGATCTACTTGATCGTTCTGGCATTGCTAAAGACTCCTGAATTGCAAATGATCGGCAGCCTGGTCAAACGCTTTCTGCCAGGGCAGAAAAAAGCTCAGGAATAAATGGAAATTCAAATTCGACAGGCTACCCCTGAAGATGCGCCGCAGGCAGCTCCTCTGCTGGCTGCCACCATGGATGAATACGGCGTGATGACCCTGGGGCTGGGCGATCCGCAGCGTCAACTTAAAGTGCTGGCTGCCTGGTTTCAGCAGCCGGGCAACCGTTTCAGCTATGAACGGACCTGGCTGGCAGAAGCCGAAGGCGAAATTGCCGGTCTGCTCTTAACCCTGGGAGGCAAAGAACTGCCCGCATCTGAAAACGCGCTCGCGAACGGGATCTTCGAGTTATATAACCCGATCGAATTGTTACGTATGCTCTGGCGGTTGAGTGTGTTGGGAAGAACTAATGAAGCAACCGCAGAAGAATATGTGCTGGCCCATCTGGCTGTGAATGAGAAATTTCGCCGCATGGGAATAGCATCGCAATTAATGGAAAAAGCCGAAGCAAACGCCAGAGAAGAGGGATATCACAAGATCTGCCTGGAAGTGGAAATCGGTAATATCCCGGCTGAATCCTTGTATCAAAAAATGGGTTATTCCCGGACCTTTACCACCGAATTCACCCGGCATGCCCGGGTGCTGCACTGCCCGGGATATCATCACATGGTGAAAGAAATCTAACGGAGGACAAATGACAGAATCCATTGGACAAGAATTTTTACGGCGCACGTGTTACACCGAGCTTTCCAAATCTCCCCAGGAATTGGGGACCATCCCCCAGCCGCCGCTGGAGATCTCTGCCCCGGAAGGTGCGGTCTTGATCGACCTGCCGGCTATCGATTCCATCAAGGTCACAGAGATGGACCTGCGCCAGGCAATAGAAGGACGAAAGAGCCTGCGTAAATACGCGGATACACCTCTTACCACGGAAGAGCTTACCTATTTATTATGGGTCTCGCAGGGAGTCAAGCACATCTCCACCCGTCCATCTACGGCTCGCAATGTGCCTTCTGCCGGGGCGCGCCACGCCTTTGGAACTTATTTGTTGATCAATAACGTTGAAGGGATAAAGTCCGGGCTCTACCGTTACCTGGCAATTGAAAATAAACTTCTTGCCCTGGAAGCGGATCCCCAGATCAATGCGTTGGTGACCTCAGCCTGCCTGGACCAACAGCAGGTAGCTTTCAGCGCGGTTACCTTCCTCTGGGTGGCCGTGGTCGAACGTATGTACTGGCGCTATGTGGAACGCGGCTACCGCTACCTGTTCCTGGATGCAGGGCATGTGTGCCAGAACCTGGCCCTCGGCGCTGAACAGTTGGGCTGCGGCATCTGCCCGATCGCGGCGTACAATGATGACGAGATCAACGGGGTCCTGGGGCTGGACGGTAAAGAACAGTTTGTGATCTATATTGCTTCTCTTGGAAAAAAACTGAAATAGGATAACGAAAACTCCCGGGTTCAATACCCGGGAGTTGTTTTTGCTTTGAATATTTACCTGGTCAGTACATCGTGCATGTGCAGGTATTCGTCAGAAACCTTGCGCACGTTGTTGATAACATCATCAATGGGTACCGGCAACATTTCTCTGCCATTGAGGCCAACCATGACGTTGGTCAGTCCGTCCATCAGGAATTCAACCGCTTTAACACCGTAGCGGGAGGCCAGCATGCGGTCGAAGGCGGAAGGTTTACCGCCGCGTTGAATGTGGCCCAAAATGGTCACGCGGGTGGTAAAGCCGACATCCATCGCATCGATGGCGGCGCCTAATTCGGCTGTATGCGGTTTGTAACCTTCGGCGACCACGATAATGGCGTGGTTCTTTCCTTTACGGTAGGCTTCATCGATGGTTTTGGCGACGTCTTCCGCGGTAAACGGGCTTTCCGGGATGAGGACCATCTCGGCACCGCAGACGATACCGGCTTCAACAGCCAGGTAACCGGAGGCATTGCCCATGACCTCGATGAGGAAGGCACGGTTATGCGAGGATGCGGTATCGCGGATCTTGTCGATGGCATCCACGATGGTATTCATGGCGGTATCGACACCAATGGCCATATCGGTGCCCCAGATGTCGTTGTCGATACTGGCAGGCACTCCCACAACCGGGAAGCCTTTCTTTTCGAGCATTTGTGCGCCGTGCAATGAGCCGTCACCGCCGGCGACGATCAGGGCATCCATGCCGACATTGTTCATCTGGCGAATGGCAGCGCTCTGCCCTTCGGGAGTACGAAACTCTTTGCTGCGGGCGGTCTGCAGGATCGTTCCGCCGCGTTGTAAAATACCACCGACCTCACGGGTGGATAATTCTTTGAATTTCCCGTGGATCAATCCTTCATACCCTTCTTCAATTCCCAGCACACGGATATGATTAGCCGCGGCCGTGCGTACAACGGCACGAATGAAAGGGTTCATCCCCGGGGCATCACCGCCGGAGGTCATCACACCAATTGTCTGGATCTTTTTAATTGGCTCTACCATAGTCTTTCACCTTCTACTTACTGAAGTTTAATTGTCTCAATTTGGACGTTCTCATTGCCGACCAATTCTACCAGTCTATCGATCAATTGTGAATTCGCTCCAGTAGTATCGTTCGGAAAATCCAGGAAATAACTATGGCCGTTCTCAAAAATGTAGAAGCAGAAATGATCGTTTCCCGGGCAGGAACGCAGCAGACCATGGATGCGTTTTAGTTTGCGGATGTCGCGATCTTTTTCACCGGATGAGCGTAAGACAACGGTAACCATCCGGGTATCGTCTTTGGCAGTTTTCTTTTTCGGTTCCTCAAAAACCCGCGGTGAAATGATCACCGGCGGCATGGGAGCGATGGGCTGCGATTGAGGAGGTTCAATTGCCACAGGAGCGGTGGTAACCACGGGTGCGGCTGAAGCTTCAACCTCCACTGCCCGAGTTTCGGTTGGATCAAACTCGGATTGATAATTGCTCTTCTCTTCAGCGATCGGCACACCTTCTTCTGAGTCGAACAGGTATTCGCTGTTATCCGCCGGGGGTTCGGACAGATTCCAATCTTCCGGTTCATCGGGCATGGGAGGATCCTTTTCGAGGATCGGTCCAGCGGCAACTGGTGCCGGTTTGGCGGCAGGCCTGGCTGCCGGAGTGCTTTCAACTGGGAGATTCTGTAGATCTTCCGGGTGAATTTCTGATAGTTTATCCACCAATACCTTTGGATCGCTGCTCTGCGGATCTACTTTACCTTCGGCGATGACAATTCCTTCGGTGTGCAGGCAGCGGCTGCATTTTTCCCAGGTCTTGGGGAAGATAACCAGTTCAATGGCACCCTGCTGATCTTCAATGGTGGCGAAAGCCATCGGTTTACCGGTTTTAGTGGTGAGAGTGCGCATTTTGGTGACCATGCCTGCGACAGTAACCTTATCGGTGGGGGAAGCGTCTCCCAGTTCCCCTGAAAGGTGGGTCACCTTCTGGCTCAGCAGGGGCAGGTAGGGGCTGAGCGGATGGTCGGAAACGTACAGACCAATCAATTCTTTTTCCCATTCCAGCAGTTCGCGTGGATCGGGCGTGGAGACGAAAGGCAGTGCGATGGTCTCTTCCACGCCCGCAACAGTGCCGAAGAAGGTCATCTGGCCGGACTGCTGGGCGCGGAAGTGGCTGCTGCTGAGCGAGACCATGTTATCCATTACTTCGAGCAGGGCTTTGCGCTGGCCGAAACAGTCCAGGGCCCCTACACGGATGAGGCACTCCAGGGCGCGTTTGCCCATCTGACGCAGATCAACGCGGCGAATGAAATCGTTCAGGTCCTTGAAGGGGCCGTTCTTGCGGGCTTCGAGGATGAGATTGACCGGGGCTTCACCGACGTTCTTGACGGCACCCATGCCAAAGCGAATGGCCGGGGGCTCGTCCGGGCAGTCTTCGATGGTGAAATCCCAACCGCTGGAGTTAACATCCGGCGGCAATACCTTGATGCCCATCGAGCGGCAGTCTGAAACATAGAAAGCCACCTTGTCGGCATCGTTTTTCGAGGCCGAAAGCAAGGCGGTCATATATTCAATCGTGTAATGGGTCTTGAGGTAAGCGGTCTCAACGGCGATCACGCCATAATCGGCGGCATGGCTCTTGTTGAAACCATAGCGGGCGAAGTTCTCCCAGTCCTCAAAAATACCCAGAGCTACATCTTCAGCAACGCCGTTGTTCTTGGCGCCGTTGACGAACTTGGTCTTGTGCTTCTGGATCTCTTCGGCTTTTTTCTTGGAGATAGCCTTTCGAAGTTCGTCTGCTTCGGAGGCAGTGTAACCGGCCATATCGATGGCGGCGAACATGATCTGTTCCTGGTAGATCGGGATGCCGTAGGTATCGGCAAAGACCTTTTCGAGCATCGGGTGCCGGTAGGTGACCGGTTCTTCACCGTGCATACGCTTGATGTATGACGGGATGAAATCCATAGGTCCCGGGCGGAACAGGGCAACCATGGCGATAATATTGTTCAGGTTCTGCGGTTTCATCTGCAGAATGTAGCGGGTCATGCCGTTGCCTTCGAGTTGGAAGACGCCGGCGGTGCGACCCTTGCCGATGAACTCGAAGGTCTCGGGATCATCCGTGGGAATGTTGTGCAGGTTGAGTTCGATGTTGTGGCGGTCGCGGATGAGGTTGCAGGCACGCTGCATGATGGTAAGCGTGGAGAGGCCAAGGAAGTCCACCTTGAGCAAGCCCATCTTATCCACAATGTTCATCTCAAACTGGGTGACCGTCTTGACCGCGGAATCTTCAGAGCCACTGGTGGGGCGGTGCAGCGGAGAATACTCCACCATCGGGATATCGGTGATAACGACACCGGCCGCGTGGGTACCCACATTGCGGATGACGCCTTCCATGTGGCTGGCCGTGTCGATCAGGTCGCGCATGTAGTCGCTCTCTTCGTAGATGGCCTTGAAGTTCACATCTTCGAGCGATTCCGCCAGGGTGGGCTGTTTGCCCAGCGCGGCAGGAATCGCCTTGGTGACGCGGTCCACTTCAGAGAGAGGAATATCCATCACCCGGCCGACATCGCGGATGGCACCCTTGGCTCCCATGGTGCCGAAGGTGATGATCTGGGCCACTTTATCCGCGCCGTATTTCTGCGCGCAGTATTCCATGATGCTGGCACGTTTATCGTCCTGAAAATCGAGGTCGATATCCGGCATGGAGACACGGCCCGGGTTGAGGAAACGTTCAAAGAACAGGTTGAACGAAAGGGGTTCAACCATGGTAATTCCGAGGGTATAGGCCACCATGGAACCGGCTGCGGATCCACGGGCGTTCCACCAGACGCCGTTTTCCTTGGCGTGCTGGGTCAGGTCCCACACGATGAGGAAGTAGGCATCAAAGCCCATGGTGTGGATGACGCTGAGTTCGTATTCCAGGCGCTCGCGGACTTTGGGGTCGCGGGCTTTTGCGCCGTATTGCTGCTGCAGCCCTTCTTCGCACAACTTGCGCAGATAGGTCTCGGCAGTAAAGCCTTCAGGCACGTCGAACTGGGGCAGGTGATAGCCTTTTTTGGAGATATCCACGTTGCAGCGTTCGGCGATCATTAACGTATTGGCCAACGCTTCTGGGTTCTCCGGGAAGAGCGATGCCATTTCTTCAGGCGAGCGCAGGTAGAAGCTGTCGCCGGTCATGCGCATGCGTTTGGGGTCGCTGAGCAGCGATCCGGTCTGGATGCATAACATGATGTCCTGCAGGCGCGCATCCTCCCGGTTGACATAGTGCGAGTCATTGGTGGCGATGGTCTTGAGGTTGTAGCGCTTGCTCAAATCGATCAGCGTTTTGTTCAGCGCCGGCAGTTCGGGGATATTGTGGTTTTGCAGCTCGATGAAGAAGTTCTCCGCGCCGAAGGTCTGGATGTACCATTCCAACACCTGGCGGCCGGCTTCCACGCCGCGGTTGAGGATGGTGCGGGGCACCTCGCCGGACATACAGGCGCTGGAGGCAATGATGCCCTCGTGGTGCTGTTCGAGGAATTCATGGTCCACACGGGGATAGTAATAGAAGCCTTCCAATTGGGAGGCACTGGCAATCTTGAGCAGATTCTTATAGCCGGCCTCATTCTCGGCCAGCAGCAACAGATGGTAGCTGTGCTTGTCTTTCTGCGCGTCGCGGTCAGTCATGCGGCGGGCGGCCACGTAGGTTTCGAGTCCCAGGATCGGTTTGATACCGGCGTCTTTGCAGGCGTAATAGAATTCGACCACGCCGAACATGGTGCCGTGGTCGGTGATCGCCAGCGAGTCCATGCCCATTTCTTTGGCGCGGTTGACCAGCTTCTTGATCTTGCTAAAGCCGTCGAGCAGCGAATATTCGGTATGAACATGCAGGTGAGTGAAAGAAGGCATAATGAGAACTCGAAAATCTTCCGGGGAATTTTAGTAGAACAACCAAAAATCATTATAGCATGTTGAAAAATTTGCCGCCCGTACGGAAGGCAAATTTTAAGCTTTTGGATGGGAAGTCTTAATTTGCGAAGTGCACGAAATCTATTTCACGCGGAGACGCTAAGACGCTGAGGAATAATAAGAGTATCTTTGGAGTAATTAATTTACAGTTACAGATACGCCACAATATCGCCGGGCTTGATGCCCAGGTCTTCGGCATGGACCTTGTGGTCCTTGAAATCTTCAAAGGTGAGGTTTTCAACGGTCAGCTTCTTCTTGTTCTTCAGGAACTCGAACAATTTCATATAGCTGTCGTTGACACGGTTTGGCCAGGAAAGGGAAAGCACTGCGGCCATGTGCTCGATCTTCTGCGCGTCATCGCCTTCGATCTCGACAAAGAAACCGAAGGGCATTTCATCCAGGTCAATCTCAACGTTTTCCAACTGGTATCTTGATCGATATTTTTCATAACGTACATTAATGTGATAGCCCAATGCCTCGAGAAGTAGGCGGGTGGATTCAAAGTCATCAACCTTGATCTCGATCTCCTGGCGAGTGGATACAGCTTTGCCCCACTCGGAGGGGCCCTTGTAGGTGAGGTAAGTGCCCTGGTCCTGCCGCAGGCGCAGCACACGGTGCTCCTTGGTCAAAGCCAGGTCGGGGGTATCAAAACGCAGGTTTGTCTCAAAAGTGCGCGGCTGAATGAGGTTCGCACCTATGCTGCGCAACCGCTGTTCAAATGTGGCGGGATCGTTCAGATAGAATTTGACTTCCATTTCAAGATGATTCTTATTCATGATTTTCTCCTGACGAGAAAAATTCTGATGAACTTTTATCCATATTTTGTGTCGAAGCAAGGAATGGATGCACAGCCCACAGGCCGCCTTCCATCAATACGGTAATCATTATAGAGCAAATGATGGCAAATATCTGGTGTGAAAACGGAAGCGGATTCAGGCTGAGTACAGTCCGGTCCAGCCAGGTCCAGAGAAGGTTGAGAAGAATAACAACACCCCCGAATACTGCCGCCCAGGAGCTCCGTTTGACCAGCAATATCCCACCGATCAGGTAAGCGCCGCCTAAAAAGACTCCCTGGAATACCGGGTACAGAGGGCCGAAATGGTATTTTAGAAGGATAAGCATGTTCCAACGACTGATTGCTTCGCCTGCCTGAAGAAAAAAATAACCTGCAGCTGCGAAAAAGAGAAAGATCATCAGTTTTAATAGCAAAGGAGATTTAGTTCTCATTGAACTTCACCTCCCAGAGGTGGACATGCGAGGGTTCAGTATCTTCTGTGTTCTTGATAGAAAGTTCAAGAGAACTGACCTGAACTTCATTGTCAAAAGTAAGGGTGATCTCACGGACTTCACTGCTCACGGGGACTTTCTTTTCAATAGTAATGCTCGCGGATCCATCAGCCGGCACCGCCGTGGCAGTAACTGTGGTTGGCGCACCGCCGACCCTGAAGGTGATGCTTTTGATCGTGTAAGGTTTCGAGAATTTCAACTTAAGGGCCATCGGGTTGGAAGACTCTGTGCGGATCAATGTATCGTTGTTGGCGTCAAAGATCGCGCCGATCTCGCCCATATCCAGATGCGGATATTCGATGGTGACCTTTGTGCCGTCCTGCAAGGTGGCTTCGCCGGGGATGAGTGCATGGCGCGCGGCGACCTCTTGAGCGAAAACCTGGTCGATATCGTCTACATATTCAGCTTTGACAAAGTAAAAACCGGGCTGCCCATTGGGGTACGACAATGTTTTCAAGATCTCCAGTGACTTGAACTTGTTCGAAGTTTTTACTGCTTCAAGCTCCGAAGGAATTACCACGAAGACCTGATTGTCTGGCAGCGGAAGCTGTTGGTTGATCCACATTTCGATACTGCCAAAGGTAAACGGCAATGGATTATCGAAATAAAACGCGGCCACTTCCTGCGGATCGTTAGCCCACTCGGAAGAGACCATCATTTTTTTATCCGGATTATCCTGAATGAATTGTTTGATCTCCGGGAATAACTCCCGGCTGCCATATTGCAGACCGCTGAGGGTGTAATCATCATACCAGGTGGGTGCATTTACATTCACGTCGTAAACCATATAACCGGTGATGCCGATCATCCCGATCAGGCAAACTGTGGCATTTACTATCGGTTTAATGTGGACCAGTGAAAGCCAGTGAATGATCTGGTCCAGGGCGATTGCAGCAAAAAGCACAACCGGGATCACAATGATCATGGTGCGGGTAATGCCGGGACCAACCAGTGAAGAGCCGGTGGGGGCTGCCAGTAGGATGATCAGTAGGGCGCGGTATTCAGGGCGCTTAATTCGCAGAATGGTCAGGACCAATCCAAGTGCGACCAGCGGGGCACTCCACCAGAAAAATTGACCGTAGCCCTTCATGATGTGGCGAATGATGCCGCCGTGATTGGGATCGAACCAGAAAGCTGGATTAAGTAATTGGAGGTAATTACTAAAGTAGATCCCCAATTTGTGGCCCAGACCGGAATTATCCAGCCAGAACGAGCCGAGGATCTGCATCTGGTGATAATTCTCGTCGGGGTGAACGATCAAAAAGCGAATGTAGGGGATCGCCAGGATCACTGCCAGTCCAAAGACCTTGAGGAGCAGTTTGCGGTGCTGCCAGTGATATTTCAGGTCAGAGAGCAACAGGCCAATGAAGGTGACCCCTACCACCAATTGCACCGGGCTGTAGGTATATAAGGCAAGAACACCAAAGACTAGTGCGCCGTAAACATATTTCAGATTTTCCTGCCGGTACATCAGATAACAATAGATGAAGACCGCATAGAAGGAGGTGGCCAGCCCGGTTTCAAAGGCGGTACGAGAATGCAGAAACCAGGTTGGTGTGATGCACAAGATGAGGATTGCCAGGTAGGGATACTTTGATCTGAAGATGTTCTTTGACATCAACCCGATGGCGAGAGCTGCCAGGAGGGTAAACAGCGCACACACTCCGCGGGTCACCCAGATGGATTTGCCGAAGATCAAGTATGGCAGCACCTGGAGATAGACCGATGGCCCCATTTCATATTGACCGGCATTAGCCAGGAAGGTGGGCAGCAATTCACCTGCTTCATCTTTCAGACCGTTGTGAACCAGATTGGCAGCCAGGTTGGTTTGAACAGCTTCATCGCAGAAAAAGTAAATGGGGAATTGGTCCAGCCCGATGAAGCGGGAGGCAAGGTAGATCAACAGTACTGAGACGATCAGAATTGTTGGCCAGTGAGTTTTTATTTTTTGCTTGAAAACGCGATATGCTGTTTTGACGGGGGAGTTCAAAAAAGTACGGGTGCTGGTATTCTTTTCCTCGCCGTTTTCATCCAGGTTGATGATATGCAGTTGGAGGGCTGCTCCCTCTGCCAGCTTGATCTCGAGTCGTTGCTTTTCTCCGGTGGCAATGGAGATTTTATTCATTTCCACAGAGGGGGCGGCTGTATTTTGTGTAATTTCCGGGGTGTTATCTTCCGAGGGGTGATCCGGGGTCATTGAATTCTCCTGCTGTTTGGATTATAGCATTGCTTGACAGTGACCCAAAGTCGGATATACTGACAAAATAGGAATTGTGGTCAACTAAAAAATTTTGGGAGGGAACACGATGAAAACGAATATATGGGATATTCTCTCCATTACCGTATTGATTGCGGCTGTAGTCGTTGCGATCATTGTATTGACCATTTTTGCAAATCCTGATTCTTCTGTAAATCCATTTCCACCACCGACTGCTGTGCCGACGATCTTTATCCCAAGTCCAACAGCCACTGATTTCCAGCTGCCGCCTACCTGGACCCCGGCACCCTACGTCCAACCGACCATCCGGCCGACCAGTACACCATTCCCGACACAAACGCCTGTACGGCTTTATAATTAGCTCTTGAAATTTAAAGACCCACTATCCTATATGTGATTGGACCTTTATGAGCGAACAAATCACCCCTGAAATTTTTGATCACCTGGTTGACCTGGCTGCCCTTGAATTGAGCGCCGACCAGGCAGAATACTTACGCAAACAATTGAACAATCAACTCAAGTCTATCCATGAATTGGAAGCTATCCCGCTGGAAGGGGATGTGCCGATCAGCCTGCACGGCGTGCCTTATGAAGCTGGCGAGAGTTCCGAACCCCGCGAGGATGAATGGCATGCCTATTCCGACACTCGCGCGATCCTCGATCAGGCGCCTCAGCTTGAGGATGATTACATCGTCGTGCCTGATATTCCCCATACCTCTTTAAAGTAGAAGTGAATTATGGAATTATGTGATCTTTCTGCACTTGAATTAACCCGATTACTGCGTGAAAAGAAGACTTCCGCGGTGGAAATTCTGCAATCCACCCTGCAGCGCATTGGCCAGGTGGACGGCCGTCCGGGAGCGCTGGACCAAACAGCGACCGACGAGGATAAAGAGAAGGTCCATTCCTTCATTACTCTGACGGACGAACTCGCCTACAAACAGGCCGCGGCGGTTGATGCCGACCTGGCTGCCGGCAAAGATCCTGGTCCGCTGGCCGGGGTACCCTTTACTGTTAAAGATATATTCTGTGTCAAAGACACTCCCTCTACTGCCGCATCCAGGATCCTGGCGAATTTCACTTCCCCCTATACTGCTACCCCGGTTGAGAAAATGCAGGCTGCCGGTGCTGTGATGGTGGGTAAGGTGAACCTGGATGAATTCACCTACGGCTCTTCCACAGAATCTTCGGCTTTCCAACCAAGCACCCGCAATCCCTGGAATACGAAACATGTTCCAGGCGGATCCTCGGGCGGAAGCGCCGCATCTGTGGCTGCCGGTGAAGCTCCGCTATCATTGGGGACCGATACTGCCGGGTCCATCCGCCAGCCAGCCGCATTCTGCGGTGTGGTCGGCGTCAAACCCAGCTACGGTCGAGTTTCCCGTTATGGCCTGATCGCTTTTGCTTCCTCCCTGGATTGCCCGGGACCGGTGGCACGCAATGTCACTGATGCGGCCGCCATGCTGCAGGTGATCGCTGGCGAGGACCGCCACGACAGTACTGCTGTCAAAGTATCGGTACCGGATTACCTGTCTCGTTTGGAAGCCGGCGTGAAAGGCATGCGCATTGGCCTTTCTCCCGATTATTTCCGCATTACTTTCCCGGACCCAAAAACCGGAGAATTCTGCGAGCAAGCCTTACCTGGAGAGATCGAAGAATCCGTTCGTCATGCTGCCGAGGTGCTGGCAGCCATGGGCGCCGAGATCGTTGAGGATGTGCCCATGCCAAATACCCGCTTTGGCATCCCGGCTTATTTTGTCATCAGCCGTGTCGAAGCTGCTTCGAACCTGCACCGCTATGACGGTGTCAAGTATGGCCTGCGTACAGACCGGAAATATGCAGACCTGCGCGAAATGTACAAATTCACCCGAAATGAAGGTTTCGGTTTGCAGCCCAAGCTGCGTATTCTGATGGGGATGTATGTGAGCGCTGCTCAATACAGCGAGCAGTATTACAAACGGGCCCTGCGTGTGCGTACCATGATCCGCCGCGATTTCGAGACCGCATTTGATCCCGCCGGTAAATATCGCCTGGACGCGCTGCTCACTCCCACTACCCCGACGACAGCCTTTAAGATGGACGCTGTTTATGGCGATTCAGTGCTGATGCAGTATGCCGATCAATTGACCGTTCCGGCCAATCACGCCGGTGTACCAGGGCTTTCACTGCCCGCCGGGTTGGATGGCAGCCAGATGCCGATCGGCATTCAATTACTGGGAGCAGATTATACCGAAGAGAAACTCTTCCAGATCGGGCGCGCCTATGAAATGGCGACTGAAAATGAAGCCTGGCGGCGAGTAAAGCCGGCAGTTTTACGATAAGATGATCATTGAGGACAGTAAAGGTCAACCGATGAGGAAGAGATCGATTCCCCTGGGAAAACTGGCGCTACTAATATTGGCTTGTGTTTTTATCCTGAGTGTGAGCGCCTGCCAGGTCGGAGAGTCCATTACGGCATTTTTTGTATCTCCTACTCCGACAGCGACCGCAACATTTACCCCCACTCCGACTGCCACGGTTACCCAGACACCGACTGCTACCTCAACTGCAACGGTTACTCTCACTGCCACTGCAACCGCCACTTTTACTCCAGTTCCGACTCGCAAATCCACCGCGGCAGCCGATGTCACTGCAAGCCCGATGACCTGCAGCGGCACAAACAGCAGCCTTGAAGCAGATGTGCGGGCTTTGATCAATCAGCAGCGGGCCAGTGCCGGGCTTTCCAGTCTGGAAAGCAATAGCCATCTGATCAGTGCAGCCCGGGACCACAGCCGGGATATGGCGGTCAATAATTATTTCAGCCATTACGGTAATGGTGATCCGCTGTCACGGGTTACCGCAGCCGGGTATCATGCATCACTGGTTGGAGAAGTGATCTTCGCGGCACCCAACAGCCTGGATAACGCTTACTCGGCTGTTGCCGGTTGGATGAACAGTGCCCCACACAAGGAGGTACTCCTGACCAGCGGATTCACTGAAATTGGTGTCGGGTATTACTGTGTGAGCGGTGGAAACTACCAGGGATATTACACAGTCGATTTTGGCAAGCCGTAAAAGGATCGACGTTCTTTTTGAAAAATTGTTTACTGATAAAGAGGACTCATGACAGATTATGAAGCTGTAATTGGGCTTGAGACACATATTCAACTCAACACGACCACAAAGATCTTCTGCTCATGTAAAGCGGATAGCTGGTTTGATGCACCCAATACGAATATTTGCCCGGTGTGCTGCGGCCTGCCGGGTGTGCTACCTGTTTTGAACAAAGCCGTGGTTGAAAAAGCAGTACTTCTGGCGAATGCCATGCACTCTGAGATCCGGCCGCTTTCATTCTTCGACCGCAAGAATTATTTCTACCCTGACCTGCCCAAAGGATACCAGATCTCCCAATTTGATCAGTCGTTGGGCAAGGGGGGATACATCGATTTGCCAATCCCGGCTGTCGCGTCTGCTGACAAACAGCCTTACACCCGGCATGTCTCCATCTGGAAGCTGCATATTGAAGAGGATGCCGGAAAGACCAAGAACACCGGCACTAAACGTTTCATCGATTTCAACCGCTGCGGCGTTCCCCTGGTGGAAATGGTCACCGGGCCGGACCTGCGGACAGCCGATGAAGCCGGTCAGTACCTGATCCGCCTGCGCCAACTGCTGCGCTGGCTGGGGATCTCGGAAGCCGATATGGAAAAAGGCCACTTACGCTGTGATGCCAACGTATCAATTCGCGTTAAGGGCGAGACGATTCTCAACCCCAAAACCGAGATCAAGAATGTCAATTCCATTGATGCAGTTCGTGACGCGATTGAGAAAGAGATCGAACGTCAGATCCGCGAAGTAGAAGCCGGTCACCGCATTGAAGCCTGGACGCTGGAATGGGACGAGGACAGCGGTACGCTTAAAAAGATGCGCTCCAAAGAGACCGAAGCCGACTACCGTTATTTCCGTGAGCCGGATCTTCTGCCGGTTCGTCTTACCGATGACTGGAAAACACGTATCCTGGAGAACTTCCCTGAACTTCCGCTGACGCGCAAAGCCCGCTTTATTGAACAGTATGGTCTGCCCGAGTACGATGCCGATATTCTTACTTCAGAGCGGAAGCTCTCCGATTATTATGAGACTGCAGTCAAGGCGTACGGCGGGGATCCCAAGAAGGTTTCCAACTGGCTGATGAACGATGTGCTGCGCATGATCAATGACCAGGGATTGAACCCGGCCGAAATGAAATTGACTCCCCTGGCGCTGGCTGAGATCCTCAAGCTGGTGGATGGCGGCACGATCAATATCAACACCGGGAAGGCCCTGCTTGAAAAGGTCGAGACGACCGGGAAAGCCCCGATGAAGATCGTTGAAGAGGAGGGGTTGGCCAAAGTCAGCGATGACGGCGCGATCCGTTTAGTCTGCCAGGAAGTGCTGGCCGAGAGCCCGAATGAAGTCGCTGCCTATAAGGGCGGCAAAGTGACCCTCATTGGCTGGTTCGTGGGTTCCGTGATGAAAAAGATGCGCGGCAAAGCCGACGCGGCGCTGGCCAGGTCGATCCTGGAAGAGCTGCTGAAGTAAAATAAAAGAAGTCCACGAATTACAAGAAATTATCCGCTAATTTTCGCTAATCAGGCGAATTTTGCGAATAACTAAATAGAGTTTCTCTTTTGATGAGGAACTCTATTATTTATCTATTAATTTTGCGAAAATTGGCGAAATTAGCGGTTCGCTCTTAATTTTAAATGCTCGAAGACGATCACTTCCAGAGTTCGACAAGACGCGAGTAGGTGGATTCAAGGCTTTCGGGGAGGACACGGGCTTCACCAACGGTGGACATAAAGTTCGTGTCGCCGTTCCAGCGCGGCACGATGTGGATGTGCATGTGTTCAGCGATCCCTGCACCGGCAGCGGAACCCAGGTTGATCCCCACGTTGATTCCATCGGGTTTGTAAACGATCTTCAGCTTATTGATGGCGTCGTTGACCATCTCCATCATCTCAGCCCGGATCTCAGAGGCAAGGCTGTCCATATTAGCTGTGTGAACATACGGTACGATCATCAGGTGCCCGGTGGTATAGGGATAGCGGTTCATAATGATAAATGTATTCTTGCCACGGTAAAGGATCAGATTCCCCTGGTCGTTGTTCTCCTCTGGCGCAGCACAAAATACACATTTGCCGGGATGTTCATTGCTTGTAATATATTTGATGCGCCATGGTGCCCAGAGTGTATCCATGCAGATCCCTCCAAAAAAGAATTAAATTATTGTACTCTTTTTCAGCTAAAATGCTCCATTGAAAAGGGCAGATTAAGGTATAAATTAGACCTTAAAACTCCTGTGTGATCTCCTTGACCTTTCCTAATCTGAAGGTAGCCAAACCGGGTTTTAATAAGAGATAATTTATATTTTTTTGATAATTATTTTTTTTGTTGTATGATATTATGAATACGAACTGCACAGAGCAGGAGTGTTTATGAACAAGACAATAAGATTAATGATAGTAGATGATTATCCGGTAGTGCTAAGTGGTCTGGTAACAATGTTTAAAAATCACCCCGAGATCGAAGTAGTGGGTGTTGCGAATAATGGAAAAAAAGCGGTCGAACAGGCGGAATCTCTGCAGCCTGATGTCGTTTTGATGAATGTTGCCATGCCTGAAATGGACGGTATTGAAGCTACCCGTTTGATCAAAAAAGAACTGCCAACGGCAAATATCCTGATGTTCTCAGGCTTAAGTTCCAATGATAAGGTCGTGCCGGCTTTGAATGCTGGCGCGATCGGGTACATTCTCAAGGATGCCACTGAACCGGAACTGGTCCAGGCTGTTCAGAAGGTGGCTGGCGGCGAAGCCTGGCTGCATCCGGCAGTGATCGGGCATGTGCTGCGCCAGATCAACACCGCCGAAGAAAAGGAAGGCCTGATCGAAAAACTGACCGACCGTGAACTGGATGTCCTAAAGTACATGGCCCATGGTTACAGCAACCAGGAAATTGCCCGGCTGATGGTGGTCAGCAATGCTACGGTCCATTCGCATGTGAGCCGGATCCTGGCTAAACTGGAAGTTTCCAGCCGCACACAGGCAGTGATCTATGCCATGCGGGCAGGGGTGGTCACCGCTTTCGATGTGGACCCCTCCATAGAATAAGAATAAAGCGAATAATTCACTGTATCCATAAAAAGGTTGAGAGTAATTTCAACCTTTTTTGATTTTAATTTGCACAATTCGATGGGTGTATTCTGAAGAGCGATGTTATATACTCTAGTTACAAATCACGAGAGAATAAATCAGAATCATCTGATTGGAGGTAATATGATCAACGGCATGGTTAGGAATTGGATGTCGTCTCCGGTTACGACTGTGACCCCTGAGACAAAGTTGACTGAAGCTCGCAAGATCATCGACTCATTACAAATTCGTGCCTTACCTGTAGTAAAAGACGGAAAACTGGTGGGAATCATCACCAAACGCGGCTTGCTGCGCCTGGACCTTTCCGCCCTGGAAAATGAAGCCTGGAACCAGGAGATCAATATTGCGGATGAGACCGTGGGTGAAGTGATGACCCTCAAACCCATCACCCTCACCCCAGAAACGCTGATCCCGAAGGCTGCCCGCATTATGCTGGAGAACAAGATCACTGCCTTACCGGTAGTTGAGAATGACCAGCTTGTGGGTATTCTCACCAATTCAGACCTGCTGCGTTTTATCCTGGCTGAACTTCCGGCGTTGAAAAAAGATATCCGGGTAAAGAATTACATGACGGATGAAGTTGTCACCATCGAAGAAGAAACCACTCTATTGGAATCTCACCGCCTGATGGGGACCAAACGCATCCGCACACTGCCAGTGATGAACAATGGCGCCCTTGTTGGTATGGTGACACGGACTGACCTGATGAGCAGCGATCCCTCCCGGCTGGCTTCGCGTCAGAACCAGGACGTATCTGTAAAGATCCTGACCCAACCGGTGAAAAAAGTGATGACCAAAGAGATCCTGACCGTCTCTACTGAAGCAGAATTGACTGATGCAGCGAAGATCATGCTGGACCACAAGATCCATGCTTTGATCGTGATGGATGCTGATAAGAAAATGGCCGGCATCATCACTGAAAGCGATCTGTTCCTGATGATCGTGCAGAAATTCTATTGATAGAGGTGTAAGGATCTGGCCTTCCGAAATTATTTACTGGTAAACAAACGGAAGGCCAGACATCACTCGTTATCCAAATCAAGTTAATTAGTAATGTCGTTCATGCTTTCACTATGGTGCGCATCGCAGCATATGGTGTGTGAATTTATTGTTATTACTAAAAATCTGGAGAGAAGAACATGTCGAAATTTGTAAAAACAAGTTTATTGGTTGCTTTGATCGCCAGTCTTTTATTGACCGGCTGCACGACCACTGCCCCTGCAGCTACTGCCACCGAACCTGCCACTCAGGCTGCAACTGAAATACCCGCGACGGAGACAATGACGGCTACTGAGGCTGCGACAACAGCAGCCACCGAGATCGCATCTTCAGAAAAGATGGTCATCTATGCTCCAGCAACTGCCTCCTCCATCCCGGTCTTGATCGCGGCTGGCAAAATGGACAATGTGGAAGTCACTCTTTACACCAATCAATCGCAGGCTAACACGCTCTTTTTACGCGGAGATGTGAATGTACTGGTTTCTGGCTTATCTGTGGGTGTTGATCTTTTCAAAAATGAAGCCCCTGTGCAGATGGTGAATTCCTATGTCAGCGGTCTATCCTACCTGGTCACCTATGGTAAGCATGTGAACAGTTTTGCGGATATGAAAGGACAGGAGATCTATATTCCTTTTGAAGGGTCCCCGATCGAAGAGGTGACCGCCTTCCTGGCTGAAAAAGCGGGCGTGACCTACAAAGAAGATCTATCTCCGGTTTATGCACAATTCGATTCTTCTGTTGAACTGCTCAAAGAAGGGAAGGCACAGGCTGTGATTTTGCCGGAACCAAATGTCAGCCTGGTTGAAGGACAGCCAAATATCTTTATCTCGATCAGTTTGTATGATGCCTGGAACCAGGCGACCGGATCTACCGATGGCTATCCTCAGGTAGGCTCATTCGCCAATGCTGGTTGGGCGGCAAATCATGCGGATCAGATTGCGGCTTTCAACAAAGCACTGGGAGAAGCCATCACCGAAGTTCAAGATGATCCTGCCACGGCAGTCGACAGTGTAAGCAGCCAATTCAAACTCCCTGCTGCGATCTTGAAGAAATCTTTAGATCGAACTCGTTATCACTTATTGACCGGTCAGGAAATGGCAGACGCTATCAACAATTACTACACAGTAATTGGGAAACCTTTGGATGAAAAATACTCGGCCTTTTATTACCTCGCTGCGCAATGAGGCGGTCGGATTCTTGCTGATCCTCGCTGTATGGGGGGGAGTCTCCCTGTTCTACCCCCCATACATCATCCCCTCACCGTTAACTGTGCTGACCGATCTGGGCAGCTACCTGCCACAGCATTTCGGTTACCACCTGGGCATCACGCTTTATCGCACACTGGTGGGATTCGGGATCGCGTATATAGCCGGTACCCTGCTGGGGATCCTGGCGTACGCAAAGAAGTGGGTCGGCCCGGTGAATTCGCTGATGTTGGCGCTGCAAGTCCTGCCCGGGGTAATTTTGGGTGTGATCTTTCTTTTGATGTTCGGATTGGGCAGCGCGACACCGATCCTGCTGGTGGCTTTTTTGACCCTACCAACCATGACGATCAATACCGTCAATGGACTGACGAAAAAGGACAAGGTGCTGGAAGAGTACCTGCTCTCGATCCGCAGTAATTCAAAAGGGATCCTGCGCTACATTTACATTCCTGCCCTGGTGCCGGTGCTGGAAAGCAATCTGAGCCTGGGAATGAGCATGGCAGTCAAGGTAGTCGTGTTGGGAGAGTTCATCGGCACGCAAGATGGGCTGGGTTACCTGCTCAATAATGCACGTATCTTCTTCAACATGAAAGAAGTGTTTTTCTACCTGGTGGTGCTTTTGTTGTATACCCTGTTGTTTCAGGCGCTGCAATCGGCTGTGTTCGGCATTTTTTTCAAGAAATACTTTTACACCGCGGAGTAAGTCAAATGGCTGGCGAGATGGTCACGGTAAAACAATTGAATAAAAGCTACGGCAGCCACCGGGTGATCGATGGATTGTCTTTCACGCTTCATGAAGGGGAGCGTTTGGCTGTGTTCGCCCCTTCAGGGGCGGGCAAGACCACCCTCATCAAGATCCTGAACGGATTGGAATCGCCCGACAGCGGCCGGGTGGAAGTTTCCGGGGCGAACCCAGTGACGATTTTCCAGGAGCCGCGGTTGTTCCCGTTTTTGACGGTGGAAGAGAATATCTATTTGCCATACAAGGTAGCCAACCGTTCGATCACAGCAGAGGTAAACCGACGTTACCAGGACTGGATGCATATTTGCGAGCTGGAGAAATTCACCAAGCACTATCCATATCAGCTTTCAGGGGGAATGCGTCAAAAGGCAGCGTTGGTACGCGGCCTGTTGGGGCAGCCCCGTTTTGTGATGATGGATGAGCCTTTCCAATCGGTGAATTATTTAGCCAAACAGGCTTTGATCGCGCATATTTTAGAAACTCTGCCGGGGATCACAATTTTATTCGTGACCCATATCGTGGAAGAAATTCCGATGCTGGCACAGCAGGTGATGTTCTTTACAGATTCCTGCCTCGACACTCCCCAATATTTGGAGGCGGGGGTTTTGCAAGAAAAGCTATCACAACCCAATCCTCTGATCATCATTAACGAGAAAGACAAGGCCTTCCCGCTAGATGTAAAGAAAAAGGAGACTTTATGACAAGCACTTCGAACTGCTCTCATTGTGGAGAGCAAAACAATCCGCAATTTGCGGAACTGGATCAATTTATTGAATCCTTGAAAATTGATCCCAGGGACCCGCGCCGGAAAGACAAGATGATCATGGTCTTGCACCGAGCGCAGGAGATTTTTGGATACCTGCCGGTGGAATTACAAATGCACATCGCCGAGCGGCTGTCCGTCTCGCACGCTGAGGTTTCAGGCGTGATCAGCTTTTATAACTTTTTCACCACCACTCCCAAGGGTAAGATCCAGGTGAATGTCTGCCTGGGTACTGCCTGCTATGTGAACGGCGCCGATAAGGTCCTGAGCGAGTTTGAATCTGTGCTGGGGATCAAGTCCGGTCAGGTCACCCCGGATGGCAAGTTCTCCATCGAGAGCCTGCGCTGTGTGGGTGCCTGTGGTCTGGCACCGGTCGTGACCATCAACTCCAAGGTTTATGGCAAAGTAAAACCGGGTGAGGTCCGAGAAATTCTTGAAAAGTACATGGTAGAGGAAGATGTTACCGCACAGGAGGTGAGCCATGCTTGATATCCGCTCTCCAAAACAATTAACTGATGCTTACGAACAATATAAAGAGCTCCTGGCAACCCGCCTGGGTACGGTAGTGGATGAGAATACCCGGCTGGTGCTCATTTGCGGCGGCACTGGCTGCCATGCTTCTGAAAGCGATAAGATCCTGAAGAAATTCCAGACCATGATCGAAGAAAAAGGTCTGGCAGGTAAAGTCCAGGCCACCATGGCCGGATGTTTCGGTTTCTGCGAAAAAGGCCCGATCGTCAAGATCTTCCCCGAAGGTGTCTTCTACGTAAATGTAAAAATGAGCGATGTGGAAGATATCGTCGAGCAGCACCTGGTAGATGGTAAGAAGGTGAGTCGCCTGCTGTATGAAGACCCGGCGACCAAAGAAAAGAAGACCACCTCAGACGATATTTCTTTCTACAAATTACAGAAACGTGTCGCTCTGCGCAATTGTGGTTTGATCAACCCCGAGAAGATCGAAGAATATATTGCTACCGGTGGATACCAGGCCCTGGCCAGGGTATTGACCCAGATGACCCCGGACCAGGTCATCGATGAGATGAAGAAATCCGGGCTGCGCGGCCGCGGCGGGGCTGGCTTTTTGACCGGCAAAAAATGGGAATTCGCCCGCGGCTATGCTAATGACGAGAAATTTGTCATCTGCAATGCCGATGAAGGCGACCCCGGCGCGTTCATGGACCGTTCCATCATGGAAGGCGATTCACACAGCGTGATCGAAGGTATGTCCATCGCGGCTTTCGCCATCGGCGCGCACCAGGGTTATGTATATATTCGCGCGGAGTACCCGCTGGCGGTCAGCCGTCTGCAGATCGCCATTGACCAGGCCCGTGCCCACGGCTTGCTGGGGAAAAATATTCTCGGTACCGACTTCGATTTTGACCTGGCCATCCGCCTGGGTGCCGGCGCTTTTGTCTGCGGTGAAGAGACCGCATTGATCCATTCCCTGCAGGGCATGCGCGGTGAACCGGCGACCAAACCGCCGTTCCCGGCTGAAAGCGGCCTGTGGGGCAAGCCCACGATCGTTAATAATGTAGAGACCCTGGCCAATGTTCCTGTGATCTATACCAAAGGTTGGGAATGGTACAGCAGTATCGGAACAAAGACCTCCAAAGGGACCAAAGTGTTCGCCCTGGCCGGCAAGGTCAATAATGTCGGTCTGGTGGAAGTACCCATGGGGACCACCCTGCGCGAGATCATCTACGATATTGGCGGCGGTATCAAAGGCGGCGGCAAGTTCAAGTCAGCCCAGACCGGCGGCCCTTCGGGGGGCTGTATCCCGGAGCAGTTCCTGGATACCCCGATCGATTATGAATCCCTCGGTTCCATCGGCTCCATGATGGGCTCCGGCGGTATGATCGTCATGAGCGATCACGACTGCATGGTCAATATCGCCCGCTTCTACATGGAATTCATTGTAGAAGAATCCTGCGGACGCTGCGCTCCCTGCCGTATTGGCAATAAACGCATGCTTGAGATCCTCACAAAGATCACCGAAGGAAAAGGTACCGAAGAAGACCTGGATGAACTGCAATCCCTGGCAGAGACCATTATGGATACTTCCCTCTGCGGTCTGGGCCAGACGGCACCGAATCCGGTGTTAAGCACCATGAAATACTTCAAAGATGAATACCTGGCCCATGTGGTTGATAAACACTGCCCGGCCGGGGTTTGCCAGAAGTTACTCAAATATGAGATCCTGCCGGAGAAATGTATTGGTTGTACCTCCTGCGCGCGCGGCTGCCCTGTAAGCTGTATTTCGGGCAGTGTGAAGCAGGTCCATACCATCGACCAGAGTAAATGTATCAAATGCGGTGCCTGTATGACCCGCTGCAAGTTTGGCGCGGTAATCCGCAGTTAAGGAGATGACAATGATAAACCTGACCATTGATGGACAATCTGTCAGCGTACCGGAGGGCACCAGCATTTTGGATGCCGCGAAAGAAGCCCATCGGGATATTCCGACGCTGTGCTATTTGAACCTGGAAAAGATCAAATTTCTGAACAAAGTGGCTTCCTGCCGTATTTGCGTGGTAGAAGTGGAAGGCCGCCGCAATCTGCCCCCGGCCTGTGCCACCCCGGTAACAGAAGGAATGGTAGTTCGTACCAATTCACGCCGTGTGCTTTCAAGCCGCCGCAAGAACCTGGAACTGATCATCTCGAACCATCCTTTTGAATGCCTGACCTGTGCCAAATCCACCGATTGTGAATTGCAGCGCCTGGTCTGGGAATTCGGCATCAATACCCAGCGCTATGACGGCGATCGCTCTCAGCATGAAATGGATAAGACCAGCGGCGCGCTGCGCCGTGACCCCAACAAATGCATCATGTGTCGCCGCTGTGAGACCATGTGCAACGAGGTACAAACCGTTGGCGCCCTGACTGCTTTCGGACGCGGCTTCAACACTGTGGTTGCTCCGGCTGAGATGGAACCGATCGTCAATTCCAACTGTACCTTCTGCGGCCAATGTGTGAGTGTTTGCCCAACCGCGGCACTGACAGGTATCGGATATATGCGAGAAACCTGGGACGCGCTCTTCAATCCCAAGAAAGTAGTGGTTGCCCAGGTAGCCCCGGCAGTTCGTGTGGCATTGGGAGAAGAGTTCGGTTTTGCGGCAGGTGAACCAGTTACCGGCAAGATGGTGGCTGCCATGAAACGCCTCGGTTTCAATGCTGTTTTCGATACCACTTTTGGCGCCGACCTGACCATCATCGAGGAGTCAAACGAGATCGTTGACCGGCTGACCAAGAATGAAAAATTGCCTATCCTGACCTCCTGCTGCCCGGGATGGATCAACTTCCTGCAATATCAGTTCCCCAACCTCAAGTACATGGCCTCTTCATGCAAATCACCAATGCAGATGACCGGTGCTGTGGCCAAGACCTACTACGCCAAGAAAATGGGAATCGATCCCAAAGATATTGTTGTGGTCGGGGTCATGCCCTGTATCGCCAAGAAGTACGAATCCAAGCTGCCTACCGAGGTTACTTACGGCTTGCAGGATGTGGATTATGTACTGACTACCCGTGAGCTGGCCAAGATGATCAAGGAAGGCTCCCTGGACCTGCGCCACATGCCGGATGAAGAGTTCGACAATCCGCTGGGCGAATCGACAGGAGCCGGCGTGATCTTTGGCGGCACTGGCGGCGTGCTGGAAGCTGCGCTGCGTACCGTTTACGAACGGGTGACCGGCAAGGAACTGGAAGATGTCAATTTCACCTCCATCCGCGGGATCAGCGGTGTGGGTGTTCGCGAGGCTGAGATCGACCTGGAAGGCCGCAAGGTGCGTGTTGCCGCGGTTTCCGGCCTGGGCAATGCCCGCAAGCTGCTGGAAAAGATCGAAAGCGGTGAAGAGAAGTTCGATATCATCGAGATCATGGCCTGCCCGGGCGGTTGTGTCAACGGCGGCGGTCAGCCTTATGCTGCCGAGCGTGAAGATATTATCGATGCCCGTATGCGCGGCCTGTACCAGTTGGACCGCCACCAGAAGATCCGCAAATCTCATTTGAACCCGTCCATCCAGACCCTGTACACGGAATTCCTGGGTGAACCCGGCAGCCATATTGCCCATGAGATCTTGCACGTGGATAGTTTTGCACATTTGAATAAATGATTCCTCCCCTTTTGAGGCTTTCGCGGCAGGTGGCGACCAAACACCTGCCGCCGGCCTCGCAGGAAACCCCGGGATAAGGTTTTCGTCTCCCGTTCAGACATTTTCTTATCCCGATAATGGGTACCCGATGCAGGTAGTGAAAACAGCAAAGCAGGAACATCAATGCTGTTGACACAAAAAATCAAGCAAGGTATGCTTGAACCATGCAACAGGGTACCCTTTTTCATTCAATTTCATTATCTGTAGGTGATGTAACACGCTATCTTCGCGAATTGCTCGACAGCGACGATCTGCTGCGGGATGTGTGGGTGATGGGCGAGGTCTCGAACGCCTCAACCCCTGCGTCCGGTCATTTGTATTTCACGTTAAAAGATCAAAATGCCACGCTCAAATGCGTAATGTGGAAGTCCCAGGTGCTGCGGCTGCGCTTTCCGCTGCGGGCCGGGATGGCCGTGGAAGCTCACGGTGCCATCAGTGTTTATGACGCCGGCGGACAGTATCAGCTTTACTGCGACAGTATCCGGCCGGTAGGCGAAGGAGCCCTTTACCAGGAGTTCCTGCTCCTCAAGTCTGCCCTGGAAGCGGAAGGACTGTTCGACCCGGAACGAAAGCGGGCGCTGCCTAAGATGCCGGCGAAGATTGGCATCGTGACCTCCTCCACCGGGGCGGCGCTGCAGGATATGCTCAACACCCTGCGCCGGCGCTATCCGCTGGCAGAAGTGGTGATCGCACCGACAGCGGTCCAGGGCGAGGCGGCCCCTATGGAGATCGTTGCGGCACTCAAACGACTAAATTCCGAACCGGGCGTAGAGGTGATCCTCATAGCGCGCGGCGGTGGTTCACTGGAAGATCTGTGGGCGTTCAACGATGAACGGGTGGTACGGGCGGTGGCAGCATCGCGTGTGCCGACCATCAGCGGGGTGGGGCATGAGACGGATTTCACCCTGTGCGATTTTGCTGCGGACCTGCGTGCGCCAACCCCCACTGCGGCAGCCGAACTGGCATCTCCGGATGTGGAAGACCTGGGAGAACAGTTGATCTTTGAAGCGGCCCGCCTGGGAAATCTGGCGGAACAGCGCCTGGAGTATGCACGCTCAGAACTCTCCCGGCTGCACACACGGCTGGACCGGGTGAGCCCTTTGATGGCGATCAATAATCAACGCCAGCGTGTGGATGAATTGGCCTTACGTGCAGGATTAGCCTGGCAGCACCGCCTGCATTATTTACAGGTAGAATGTAAGAGCGTGCAGCAGCGATTGACAGCCCTGAATCCATACGCGGTATTGCAGCGGGGGTACGCTATCGTCAGCCATGCGGATGGACAGGTGATTTCGAGCCGTCAGCAAGTGATTGAGAATGAAGCGATCAAAATTCAGGTGGCGGATGGTAAATTTTCCGCACGCGTACTTGGTACGACATCAGGAGAGGTAGAAGAATGAGCAATAAAAAGAATGATCTGAATGAATTGAATTATGAACAGGCTTCCCAGGAATTGGAAGAGATCGTTACCTCTCTGGAGAATAATCAGGGCTCATTGGATGAGAGTATGGCCCTTTTTGAACGGGGACAAAAACTGGCTGAGTATTGCGCTGGATTGCTGGAAAAAGCGGAATTAAAAGTGAAAGAATTGAATGCGGAGACCGCAGGCGAGAAGGAGAACGAGTAATGGGCTGGATCCAGGGTTATGCGGTGTTGGTTTGCGGTTTCACGGGTTGGTTGATCTCAAGTTTATTGAAGATCCCGTTCAGTTATTTTTTGCATCGGAAGATCGATCTGAAACAGGCTTTTGGTACGGGGGGAATGCCCAGCTCACATTCCGCACTGATCGTATCCACCACACTCGGGATCGGGTTGTTCAACGGGTTCAATGACCCGGCATTCGCGCTGGGATTGGCCATGTCCACGATCGTTGTCTATGACGCGGCCGGGGTGCGCCGGCAGGCAGGGTTCCACGCGGAACGGATCAACATGATCATCAAGGAACTGTTCGAGGGCAAGCCGTTGGATGAAAAGGACCTGAAGGAAATGCTGGGACATACTCCGCTGGAAGTGACCGGGGGAGTGCTGACCGGCATCCTTTGTGCGCTGTTCGTGTGGTTGATCTGGCCGAAGTAAAGATGGGTTTCACTAAAAAAAACGTCTCTCGCGGAGATCGCGGCTGGAAAATCGACTCACGCAGAGACACAGAGATCGCTGAGAAAACCTATTTATAATTGTTTACAATCCGTTGAATGCCGTTTTTCATCACTGGTGCGCCAAAGTTCAGTAAGAGCCCGACCTGAAGATTAGTGAGTTTTAGATAGGTTAACAATTGTTTTGCGTGGACTGGTAGGATCGTTTCCACTGATTTCAATTCAAGGATCACAGTTCTTTCTACTAACAGGTCAATTCTAAATCCATCGTCAAATTCAAGCCCATCATAAGAAAACGAGATGGGCTTTTGTCTTTCTACAAAGAAGCCATTCCTTTTCAACTCTTTTTCAAGAATGGATTCATAGACAGATTCAAGTAATCCAGGTCCAAGGTCCTGATGGATCTTTATAGATCGATCAATTACATTTGCAGTGATTTCATTCACATTCATATGATCTTTTTCCCATAACAGGTTTTCTCTGCGTTCTCAGCGCCTCTGCGTGACTCGTTTTTTTCGTTTTAAAGGTCTCTGCGAGAGGTGATTTTAGAACCCTAAATCCCTCATGCTATCATCAGCACTCTTTTCTGTGCCTTTTCCCAGCAGGTCTTTCCAGAAGGCGTTGTCGTAGCGTCTGGAGCGGACGAGGATGGGCATGGGCACGCCCCAGCCTAGGAGGAGGACCTCTTCTTTGGGCTGAAGGCGGGCGAGCATACCGCGCAGGGCGTCGCGCCCGGCCAGACCGGAGAGCACGGCTGCAATATCGCTCTCGTCGCCCAGCCAGCCGCTGACGCGGGTACCAAGCTGCGACATGACCTCGTCATAGATCTGCGAGGGGCGCTGGTCGATGATGAGCAGGGTGACATAGTATTTGCGCATCTCACGGGCGATGGTACTGAAGGAAGTCTGGGCCGCCATTTCACGGTTGAGCAGCTTGTGGGCTTCTTCGACCGCGATGATCAACGGACGGGGTTCAGTCTTGCCGTGGGAACGGAAGGCATTGGTCTGCTCTTCCCAGGCCTCGCGGATCTTGCGGGTGAGCAGGTTGGAGACGAGCAGATAATCGAGATCGCTTTCGTAATCGCCAAAGGAAAGGATCACATGACGTCCGGTTTGCAGGGATTCGATGACCTTTTTGAAGGAATTCGTAGAGGAATTCTCGCCGCTGTCTTCGATGATGTACGGCCTGTTGAAAACGCGGTTGAGCTTGGAGCGCAGACCTTCGGCAGCGGCGGCGTTGACTCCCGCTTCGTTCGCCCAGAAAGCCACGCTGTCCGGAGCGGGAACCTTCTTGCCGTCCTCGTCTTCTTCCACTTTACCAACGACCATATTCTTGAATTCGTTGAACCAACGGTTGGCGCCGAAGGAATGGATGAGCGCGTCGAGGGTGGTCGAGGTGGTGTCGCGCAGGTTCAACTCGCCGGCCAGCAGTTCGATATCGGCAGGTTGAATATCGGATTCCCTGAACTCGAGGTGAAAATCGGGGGTCTTGCCGCGGATGGTAGTGCTGCGCCCCAGGCCGACCACCTGCACCTGGGAACCGAACTTGGTTTTGAGCCCGGCCACGGATTTGCCGGTGTCTGAAGAAACATCCTCATAGCCGTACTCGTTGTGCATATCCAGTACCAGTACCGATGCCTTGTTGCGTTTGATCAGCCCGGCCAGAAGGATGCGGGTGAGAAAAGATTTACCGCTGCCGGTAGCGCCGAAGATGCCGGATGAGCGCTGCACAAATTTATCCAGGTCGATGCAGACGGGGTGATTCTGTTCGCGGGTGCGGCCGATCTCGAAATAGCCGTCCTGATCGGGCGAGCCGAAGATCTGGGCCACATCGCCGGCGGAAGCCAGGTAGGTAACGGCGTGATGCGTCGGCACAGTTTTAATGGGCAGTGGGCGGGGTTCGTTCTCCATGTGATCTTTACGCCAGGCTTCATAGTTGGGGGAGCCAGGTTCAGGGCCCTGTTCGAGCATGAGGGAGGGCAGTACTTCGAGGTTGGTGAAGAGTGTCTGGCTGCGCACCAGGTCAGCGATCTGTGGGGATAGCTGCTGATAAGTCAGCCCCTCTGCGTAGCGTGGGTCGAGCGAACCAAGCTGCAGGTCGGTGACCAGGCCATAGAAGAGCCAGTTGCCGCTTTCGATGACGACAAAGCCGCCTTCCTGCACGGATTGGGCGGGCACTTCGAGGCGGACGAACAGGTTGGCTTTGAGACCGCCGCCAATAATATAACCGATCGCCTGCCGGGTATTGGGATTGTACTCTTTATCCATATTAGTCCTCCACAACTAAGCGATCTCTGAAATAGCACCCAGCGCGGCGGTCAGGCGGGTGTAATCATCTTTGAGCAGGGCAACCAGGGTGTTCACCGCACGCGGCTGCCAGTTGGTGCCGTCATTTTGATGAGCGAGAAAAGCCTCGCGCAGATGAACAGCCAGCAATTCAGAGGTGGGTAAGGCGGGGTCGCGCAGCAGCAGGCGCAGATAACCGAATTGGCCCGGAGAAGTAAAGCGGACCAGGTCCGCGGTGGAACAGGGTTCGATCACGTCCAGGGTCAGCGGCGGGCGCGGCGGCAGAAGATGATAGATATACCCGTGCTGCTCGTACCCGACGAAGATCACGCTCATCTCCAGGGGAACGTTGCGGTTGACACGGTTGTCCTCGATCACCTCGGTGCTGATGCCCTCCGTGGAGACCAGTTGACGCACCAGACCATCATCATCGATGTGAATATCGTAAATGAGACCATAGATCACCGTGCTGTCATCCATAGGGATGCGCACCATCTGACCAAAAGTGGGAGTGTTCTGCTGGGAGCGCAGGCAGCCGACCGCACAGCCGGTGATGCTGGAGCGCAGCAGGCGTCCGATAGGAATGGAAGTGTTCGCAGGATTTGAGCTCATGAGTTATACCTCGTTCTGGCGCCAACTTTTTTGTTTGCCAATTTTTCTGAATCTACTGATAGTGGAATCCCATGCTGGAGCAGTTCTTTCTGGATCAGGTTTTTCAAGGCTTCGCTTTCGTCCAGCTTGACCACAGCGGTCTCGTGGGCGCGCAACAGTGCATAGGGGTAAGGATGCAGGCCGGCCTGGCGGGATTGCTCGAGCAGGACGGCATGGAGCAGATCGACTGAAGCAGAATTTCTGGCCACCCAGCGGGGGATCTCCACCCGGGCAAGGGCGGGATGGGCCGCTGAACCAACGTTCAGGTAGAAGAAATGCAGCTCCAGGTTGTCTTTGTATTCCTTGCTGGAACTGGACTGCATCTTAAAGATCGCGGAACGTTCACCCGGTGCCAGCAGAGGACGCATCAGGGCCAGGTCGGTCAGACCGGTGAAGCGCTTGACCGAGGGATCCGGGTTGTCGGCGATCTCGAGCAGGTTGACCAGCAGAGATGCACGCGGCCGATCGATGTAACCGGCTGTGATCGTTCCTTCCAGGGCCATATCGCTCAGCGCGTCCAGGTATTCGTCAAAATATTTACGGTAGTTCGGGTTCTCGCGCGGCTCGTGGTAAAGCTCCAGTGGACCGTCGGTGAGGGTGACGACCGGGGCTGGCAGGGAAGCTGAGGATAAAGCCAGGGAGCGGCGTTCGGCTACATCACGGCGCAGGTTGATGAGTTCTTCGGTGATGAGCTCATGTTCCTCCGAATTCTCCTCGTCGTAGACCAGATCGGTCAGCGTGCGGGTTTCGGGTGCCAGGCCGCTGCCGGGACGCATGATGAACAGGCCGATATTGACCAATCCGTAGAAGATTGCCTCATGCGTGTTTGGAGTGATCTGTGATCCATCCGCGGAAAGGACAGTGCAGGCAGCGGCAGCTTGTGGAGCAGGGATATGCGAATCCAGCGGTTCAGATACAGGCACCGCGCAGCGAAAATTCTTGTCACGCGAGATCGCCTCTTCCACCTTTTTCTGAAGCGCGATTAGATTCGCAGCCTCGCTGCCAAGTACCTGCTGGCATAGCGCCAACTGGTCCACTCGTTCACGTTCGCGGTGTGCTGCGGTCTCGGCAAATTTTTTGATCTGGTCCTGCAATTTCAGGTAATTAAGCGGCATTGAGTCCTTTATTTCTATATTACAAACAAGAATTCCCGCCTGGAGGGAGTTGAAGCTGCACCATAATCAGTAATTAGAACATATTTAATATTATACAATGAGGCAGATAATTCCAGAAAAATTAAGGAAAGAATTAATAATTCTCATACATTTTGCTGTTATTCTTTAGACTGAAAATGGGTAAACTGATTTATATTGAAGGCGAAGGAAAACGACTGCTTGACCTGTTCATTAATTAGACTATAATTGGAAGGATTAATCAGTAGTTCGATTGTCGAAGAGGTGAAAAATGCCGATCTATACTTATCGGTGCGAAAGCTGCGGCGTCCAGTTTGACGCGACACAAAAATTTACGGATAACCCCCTGGTACAGTGCCCCGAGTGCGGTAAGAAAACCTTGCGTAAAGTGTACACTCCAGTTGGGATTGTATTCAAAGGATCCGGTTTCTACGCGACTGATCATCATTCCCCGTCCGGGCAATCCTGGGCCGCCGGGTCTAAAGCGGATGAACCTGCGAGCGAGAGCAAGAGTGAGGTCAAATCCGAAGCAAAGGCCGACAGCAAACCGGCCCCGGCAAAAACTGAACCCGCCAAAAAGGCGGCAGGAACTACCGAAAAAGCCTAGTAGAAGAAAGAAAATTGATCCTCACAGCGATGTGAGGATTTTTTTTTGAATCCCCCGGGGAGATTCAAAAATAGTTAATCAATTCGCGATATACTGTGACAGTGTGAGCTTAAATTCCCTTGAACTTCGGGATTCCCTCGACGAATTTCGGGTATGAGAGTTCATGAAAGGGCGCTGATAGGTTTTGATAGCCTTGGCTCCCTAAACTTATCTCATCGTGTGAGGAATCAAATGACAAGTAAGGCAAAACCGGTAAATAAAAGCAAAGCTGACGCTTCAAAAACCAACAATAAACCCAGGCTTTCAGCCGAGCAGAGAAAGATCCGCAGTCAGCAGGTGGTCATGTCAGTTCTTGGCCTGATGCTGGTTGTGGCTATGGTCGCCGCACTCTTCGCACGCTAATACTTGAGAATAAATCGAGGGAACATGAAAAATAGAAAGATCTGGTACGGGCTGACCGCATTAGCTGCGGCCTGGCTGTTTGACTACTTATTCTGGGATAAAGCTGCCGGGATCTCATTCCTGGTCTGGATAGTAGCCCTACTTGCGATCGGTTACCTGACCGCCTGGCAGGAAAACAAGAAGCCTTCCGTTTGGAGCTATCTATTAACTGCAGCAATCCTGGGCTTTGCTGTGATCGCGGCCTGGCGCAGTGAAGGGCTGACGCGCTTCACCAGTATTGTTATGGCGCTGTTGGGATGCCTGCTGCTTGTTGCCACTTTCCTCAACGGCCACTGGATTTCCTTCAGGCTGTTTGATTACGCGGCAGAACTATCGCGGGCAGTCTGGGCAGGGCTCTCCAGGGCATTCGGGTTATTCACGCATGGAGAATTGTCCACTGCTGAAAATCAACCGCCCACATTACCCGGGGAAACAAAGAAACCCCGCCGGCTGGGCTCCGTATTGCTGGGGGTGGTGATCGCGCTGCCGATCTTGCTGATCTTCGGGCTGCTGTTAGTCTCCGCCGATCCGATCTACGGCGACTTTATCAAGAAGCTTTTCACCATCGAAAGGCTGCCTGAATACCTTTTCCGTTTCTTCTATATCGTGGTGGGAACTTATGTGCTGATTGGATTGTATTTACATGCCGCCGCTCCCAAGAATGAAGCGGTCAAGCCAGATACCAACAAACCGTATGTACAGCCATTCCTTGGCCCGATAGAAGGAAATATCGTTCTGGGGCTGGTGAACGTTCTCTTCCTTTCTTTTGTGATCGTTCAGATACGCTACCTGTTTGGCGGCTCTGCCAATATCAGTGAAACGGGCTATACCTATTCGGAATACGCGCGCAAGGGTTTTGGGGAACTGGTGGGCGTAGCCGTTTTGAGCCTGATGATGTACCTGGTGTTCAATGCCATCACCAAACGCGAATCCAAAGCGGCGCGCGGACTTTTCAGCGGATTTTCAATTCTGTTGATCGCCAATGTGTTGGTGATCCTGGCCTCTTCCCTGATGAGATTGTTGATGTATGAAGACGCCTATGGTTTTTCCGATTTGCGCACATACACACATTTCTTCATCTTCTGGTTGGCAGGGCTTCTGTTAGCGGCAATTGTATTGGAACTGGTACACAAACGCGGTTATTTCGGCCTGGCGTTGATGATCTTCATGGTGGGCTACAGTGCCACCCTGGGCCTGGTCAATGTGGACCGGTTCGTGACCGAGAAGAACATTGCGCGCATTTCACATGGGTATGACCTGGATGTTGAGTATCTTTCGCAGCTTTCATCGGACGCCGTCCCGGCAATGATGCAGACTTACCTGCAAACGACTCCTTCGCAAGGGATACATGATGAACTGGGCTCTGAGTTGGCTTGCCGGGCTTATCCGCTCAAGAACAGACCGGCCCAACCGTGGCAGAGCTTCCGCTTTGGCGAAGCCAGGGCAGAGAAATTACTGCTGGAACATCAAAGCGATTGGAGCAAGTACAAGGTGGTAAGTTCAAATAATGGATTACAGGCTACCTATAAAGGGGAAACCTATTCCTGCAATACTTATCTTTATATGGATTGAACTTTCAGTAGCGAAGACATCCCGGATTATTTTGAAGGATTACTGAAAAGGAATATGGAAACTGGCAGTTTAACTGGAACTGCCAGTTTCTTTTTTTGTGGGGAAAAGCAGCGATGGTTTGGCTGGCTGGAGAACTTCAGGAATTGCTTGATCATCCGATTCTTTGTTCCATTTTTAAGACCGATTTTAAACTGATTGTATGTGTTTTCTCTTGACAAATAGTACTATATAGTATTATCCTATATAGAATGAGGTGACCCCGTGATTCAAACACAAGGTGGTTTTCTAATTTCACAGATCAAACAAGTGCAGGGGCGTGTGTTCGAGCATCTGCTGCAGCAGGCCGAAATGGACTTTTTCAATGGCGCACAGGGGCGCATTCTTTATGTTCTCTGGCAGGAGGATGGATTGCCCATTGTTGAAGTCAGCAAACGCACGGGACTGGCAAAGACCACATTAACAGGCATGCTCGATAGAATGGAAAGCCTTGGATTAATTCTCCGGGTACCAGACCCAGAGGACCGCAGGCAGCAGCGAATTGTGCTTACGGAAAAATCCAAAGCGCTTGCAGACAAGTACGAGGATGTCTCACAGCAAATGGCTGAATTGTTTTACCGGGGATTTCAGGAATCAGAGATCCTTGAGTTCGAAACCTCACTTAAAAAAATTCTCGGCAATCTTGAGGAAGCCGAAGAGGCTTCCAAAAAAAGGATGGAGTAAATTAATGGACACACTTGTTAAAGAAAAAATTATTTCTATGATTAACAGCGCAAAGACTGTTGAGGTAGCTTCAGTGGATGAAGAGGGTTTCCCGAATATCAAAGCGATGTTTGCCACCAACAAGCATGAGGGCGTAAAAACCCATTATCTATCCACCAATACCTCATCACACCGGGTGCAGCAATTTATAAAGAATCCGAAAGCTGCATTGTATTTTTGCGAACCGGAGGAGATCAATGGCGTCATGTTACGCGGGACCGTAGAGGTGTGTATGGATGCCTACCACCGCGAGCTTCTATGGAATCCTGGGGATGAACAATACTATCCGCAGGGAGTGACAGACCCGGATTATTGTGTGCTGCGTTTTACTGCCATGGACGGGAATTGCTGGATTTGCGGCGCAGGGAAGACCTACTTCCAAATTGACGAGCTGTAGGAAGATTGTCGGAATATCAAGATCTGGCTGGAAAAAGTAGTACGGGAGGCTTGCGGGAAAATCTCAGGAGCTTCCCGTATTTTGTTGAAACATGTACTTTATGGGTGGGATAAACCCTGGCAAAGGTATTTGAAAGAATTGAGGAGTGAATTCATTTCAAATATGTTTGCGTAAACCTCTGGACGATGCCTTGAAGGTAAGGATCAAGTAGTTTCACCGCCTGGTCCTGAATTGATCGGGGTACTCCACCGTAAAAAGCCTGAGCGATGCCACCGGCGATACAGGCCTGTGTGTCGCTGTCACCGCCGAGTGAAACCGCCAGTCGGACAGCACTCTCAAAATTTGTGGAATCCAGAAACGCAATGATTGCTTCGGGAACCGAGCGCTGGCAGATGACCTCGAAAGAATAAGCAGGACGGATCTCCTCAATACTGCGGTGAAGATTATAGGAGTAATTGTCTTCAATAAAACTGCGGATTTGCTCTTTGCTGCTGCCAGTCCGGGCCAGATAGATCGCAGCAGCCACGGCGCAGGCGCCCTTGATGCCTTCAGGATGGTTGTGAGTAATGATCGTGAATTTCACAGCCTGATCAAGTGTTTTCTCGAGAGAATCATAAGCAAAACCGACCGGGCTAATGCGCATGGCCGAGCCATTGCCAAAAGAATAATAAGGGACACGGGTGGAAGATCTTGCCCAAACTGAAAAGGCGCCGCCGTAACCTGCAGACGGGTACAATGCATAGAATTTCTTGAGATTATCGATAGAATCAGCGCCAGTAAGAATGGAATCGGCTAGAGCAACGGTTAATACTGTGTCATCGGTAAAGCGTGATTTTGGACTAAACAACGAAAAGTCAGTTGTTTTAATACTGTGGAATTCATAATGTGAACCGATCATGTCCCCGGCGATGGCGCCGATCATGAGTTCCCCGGCTTTGGAGGTTTGTATCCTTTCGGAGATCCCAACCACCAGGCATCTGGATCGGCGATAATGTGCTCCAGATTGAAAGTAATGCCTTCTTCTTCAAGCAGTTTATGCTGCATGGAACTGCCTACACCGAAGCCATGCGGGCTGACCTTACCCTGACTGTTGACCACACGCTGCCAGGGGACAGGTTCCGAAGTGGAATGTTCGACCAGCGCTGCAAGGGCGAACCCCACCATCTGGGCAGAGCAGCGCCCGACGATCCTGGAGATCTGACCATAACTCGCTACTTTGCCGTAGGGGATCTGGCGGACAGCCGCATATATCAGATCAAATAATTTTGGCTCAGTCATAGTATTATTATAAGGATTATTTGCAGGATAGAGCTAACCCTCAAATGATGATTCTGCTCTTCATGGTAAAATTCAAAATATGAAAAACTGGAAATTTTGGTTAGGTGTCGTGATCAGTGCGGTCTTTCTTTGGCTGGCACTCAATAAGCTTAATTTTGGCGATTTCTGGCAGGCGGTTTCTCATGCGAATTACTGGTGGATCCTACCGGGGGTCGCTGTATATTTTGTGGCAGTCTGGGCGCGAGCCTGGAGATGGCATTATCTGCTCAAACCAATCAAACCCATCAAAACTAAAGTAATGTTCCCGATCACCTGCATTGGATATATGGGCAACAATATTTACCCGGCCAGGGCTGGTGAGGTTCTGCGTGCAGTGATCCTCAAACGTAAAGAGGGAGTTTCCATCTCTGCGTCACTGGCAACGATCATTGTTGAACGTATCTTCGACGGCGTGGTCATGTTGGCTTTCGTTTTTGTCAACCTGGCACAACTGGCTAACCTGTCGAATGCCTCCATTCCGGTAGGAAAATGGAATCTGACCATTCAGGGCATTGCCCTTTGGGGCAGTGTGATTTTCTTTGGAGCTCTGGTCATTTTTCTGCTGGCTGCCATGTTTCCCAAGATCAGTTCACGCTTTTTCCGTTGGATCATCAACCATGTGCTACCAGGAAAATCCCGTGAAAAAGCAGGTGCCATTATGGACCGGTTCCTGGATGGCCTGGAATCCCTGCGTACCCCGGGCAATATTCTAATGGTGTTTTTTACATCAGTGGTCATCTGGCTGCTTGAAACTGTCAAGTACTGGTTTGTGATGCACGCATTTGGTTTCCATGCCAGTTTCTTCACGCTGATGCTGATGAACGGTATCGTCAATCTGGCTACCACCATCCCGGCAGCACCCGGCTATATTGGTACGTTCGATGCCCCGGGAATTGCGATCCTGGTCGCTTCAGGGATCAAACAGGCAGTGGCAACCGGTTATACGCTGGTACTGCATGTGGCATTGTGGGTGCCGATCACCGTGTTGGGCGCATACTATATGACGCGTGAAGGCATCAAGTGGAGCGATTCTCTCAGGGTCGAAGCCAATGAAAATTCACAGGCTGAGGGTGATCCGCAGCCGCTCGAGGAAACCAAATGAAAAAAATTGCTATCATCGGTGCTGGTTTTGGTGGTCTTTCTGCCGCGTGGGACCTGGTGCGCGAGGGAAATGAGGTCACGATCTATGAAGGTTCCGATCATCCCGGCGGCCTGGCTTCCGGTTTCAAAAAAGAAGAGTGGGAGTGGTCAGTAGAAAAGTTTTACCACCACTGGTTCACTTCAGATAAATACATGTTTCAATTGTTTGACGAGTTGGGTGTCCGCTCTAAAGTGATCATACGCACGCCAAAAACGGTTATGTTCTTCAAAGGAAAATTCTATCCCTTTGACAGCATCCCGGCTGCGCTGATGTACCCTGGCCTGGGATTTGGCTTCAATAAGGTCCGCTTTGGTCTGGTTGGAGTCTATCTGCGCCTGACCAATAACTGGAAGCCGATGGAAGCGGTCACCGTGGATGAATGGATGACCAAAGCTGCCGGCAAGAAAGTATATGATGAAATGTGGGCACCCATGCTTAACGGCAAGTTCGGCGAACGCTATGCCCATCAGGTGAATATGGCCTGGATGTGGGCACGCATGCATTCGCGGACAACCAACCTGGTCAATTACGAAGGCGGGTTTCAGTCCTTTGCGAATGATTTCGCGGCCAGGGTCCAAGAAAAAGGTGTGAAGATCGCCTACAATACAAAAGTAGACCTGATCGAAGCAAAAGAGGGTAAGGTCGCCTTGACCATCAGTGGACAGCAGGAGATCTATGACCAGGTGTTGGTCACAGTTTCTCCACATCAACTGGCCGCGATGGCGCCGACCCTCAGCCAGAATTATTTGAAGAGCCTGCTCGAACTGAAAAACCTGGGCGCGGTAGTAATGGTGGTCTCACTCAAACACCAGCTCTCGCGTGAAGGCTACTATTGGTATAACCTGCCCAAACAGGAGGGCTATCCATTCCTGGCACTGGTGGAACACACCAATTTCATGGATAAGAGCCACTATAACAATGAACATATTATTTATTGCGGCGATTACCTGGAAAATGATCATGAGTACTTCAACTTGACTCAGGAGCAATTGCTGGAGCGTTTCCTGCCCAGCTTCAAGAAGATCAACCCGGATTTCGATCCCGAATGGGTGAACCAGGCATGGGTCTTCAAATCCAATTATGCCCAGCCTGTGCCATTTCTGAATCATTCAAAGAATATCCCGGAGATCGAAACTCCCATACCCGGGTTATACTTCGCCAGCATGTCGCAAGTTTACCCCTGGGACCGCGGAACGAACTTTGCGGTCGAGATCGCCCGCAGGGCAGCCCGCTTGATGATGAGTAAATAAGAAAAAATGACATCCTGTTCTACAATGGAACAGGATGTTTTTTATTATCGTTTGAATGTAAAAGGCAAGTAAGGATTGTTAAATTTTACAAATGAATTTTTTGACGTGAGGATGAGCAAAAGAAAGAATTTACGAAAACGTGAAAATTTTTGAAAAATTAACCGTATTCAGGGGTTAGGGCTGTATAAACCTGTAAAACCCAATATATGGGGGTGTAAATTTCAGATTACCTGTACCCCTGATGGTAAAAAAAATCAGAAATTACAATAAAGGAAGGATTTTCTTCTGATTTCTTTAAGGTTTAGATAACTTAAAAAGTCAATTAATTTTAGGCGGTCGTAGGCTATTCGACTTGTTCGGGGAAAATGTTTCTGTTAGAATGTCATTATCGGTTTGACAGGGTGTACCTAACTCACCCTCTTGCAGCATCGTTATTTCTAAACACAACTATTATTGTTAGATAGCCCAAATTAAATAATTTACGGGTTAGTACTTACTATCTCCCCTCCAGGGGGAATTTAAAAAAAGGAGGTTGGCTCATCATGAATGCAAACACAGCCTGGCAAGCCGCCGTTGGACAGCTCCAAATGGAAATGTCCAAGGCCTCCTTTGATACCTGGGTACGCAGTGCAGAAGTGGTCAAATATCAGGATGGACAATTTACGATCGGGGTGCAGAATGCTTACGCACGTGATTGGCTGGAAAAACGCCTGACCAGTTCGATCAGCAGGATCCTGAGCGGTTTAATGGAAGAACCGCAGCATGTGGAGTTCATTGTTCATCATAAAGAATATGAAGAAAAACCGGTTGAGGTTGTGCAGGAAATTAAACCACAGCCAATGACTGTTCCCAATCCGTTGAGCGTACCGCAAACCGCAGCCAGCGTGGCGATGAATTCCCGCTATACCTTTGATAATTTTGTGGTTGGGGCCTCCAATCGCCTGGCACATGCTGCCTGTATGGCTGTGGCGGAAAACCCTGCCCATGCGTATAATCCGTTGTTTCTTTACGGCGGTGTTGGGTTGGGGAAGACCCACCTGCTGCAGGCAATTGGAAATTCCCTGCGCGCTCAGGGGAAACAGGTGATGTACGTGTCTTCGGAAGAATTCGCCAACGACCTGATCAATTCGATTCGAACGCATAACACACAGGCTTTCCGCGAGCGCTATCGCTTTATTGATGTTCTCCTGATCGATGATATTCAGTTCATCGCGGGCAAGGAATCCACCCAGGAAGAATTCTTCCATACCTTCAATGCCCTGCACAGCCAGGAAAAGCAGATCGTCATTTCTTCAGACCGACCTCCAAAGGCCATGAGCACACTGGAAGAACGCCTGCGCAGTCGGTTTGAATGGGGTTTGATCGCTGATATCCAACCGCCAGACCTGGAAACGCGTATCGCCATTCTGCGCTCCAAAGCGGAACGCATGCGCCGTAATGTTCCCGATGAGATCATTACCTACATTGCACGCGAGTTCCAATCCAATATCCGTGAACTGGAAGGGGCACTCACCCGTGTGGTAGCCTATTCTGACCTGCGCGGCAAGACCCTGACCATCGACCTGGCTGAATCCGCCTTGACCGATCTGCTGCCGCAGCGTAATCAACTGGAACCCGGCCGGGTGGTGGATGTGGTCGCTTCTGCTTTTGGCGTAAGCAAAGAAAAACTGATGAGCCGAGAACGCACCCGCGAGATTGCCTTACCTCGCCAGGTGGTAATGTATTTGCTGCGTGAAGAAGCCAATGTGTCTTTGCCGCAGATCGGCGAAGTACTGGGCGGCCGCGATCACACCACGGTAATGTACGCCTGTGAAAAGGTAGCCGATATGATCGAACGCGATGATCACCTGCGCAGGCAGATCCTCCAGATCCGCGAAACGCTTTACGGACGGCAATCAGCCTATTAACATACACGATCTTCCAGCGTTAAAAACTGGAGGATTTATATAAAAGATTGACAATTAATTTTGGTAAAATGGGGTATAATCCATTCAATAATTGAAAATCTATCAAGCTTGGGCAAAATGCTCACTTGTTTTGGCATAAGAGTTTTATTTTACGCTTCAATCAAGTAAATTGGATTATTGATCCAAAGATGTAATCATTTCAACCCTGGCAAAAATGATTTGCCGGGGTTTATTTTTGAACTTTATCCATGACCTCAAAGAGGGACATGGTTTGTAACAAGGAAGGTAATTACAAATGAAAAATCACCCATTAAAGATCATTCCCCTGGGGGGTTTGGGGGAAGTGGGCGCGAACATGATGGTTTACGAATACGACAACCAGATCATGGTAGTCGATACCGGCCTCATGTTCCCGGACAACGATATGCCGGGAGTGGACTATATTATCCCGGATATCAAATATTTAGCCGATCGCCGCGATAAGGTGAAAGGCATTGTTATCACGCACGGGCATGAAGATCATACCGGCGCGATTCGGCATGTGCTTGAAGAGATCAAGGCGCCAGTCTATGCCACGCCGCTGACCCGGGGTATGCTCGAGGTCAAGCTGGCGCGGGGAGGAATGGCCCAGAAAACCAAGCTGGAAACGGTCCATGCGGGGGAGACCCACAAGATCGGGCCTTTCTCAGTGGACTTCTTCCACGTGTGCCATTCCATCCCGGATGCGGTCGGTCTGGGCATCGATACTCCGGCTGGACTGATCGTCCACACCGGCGATTACAAGTTCGATCACACTCCTGTGGATAACTGGCCGACGGATTATGCCAAACTGGCAGAATTCCAGCGCCGCGGCGTTTTGGCCTTGCTGGCCGATTCAACGAATTCTGAACGCCCGGGCTGGACTCCCTCAGAGCGGGTGATCGATGACGCACTGAACAAAGTTTTCCGCGAAGCCAAGGGCCGCATCATCCTCGCCAGCTTTGCCTCATTGATCTCGCGTATGCAGCAGGTGGGCGAGGCTGCCGGCCGTTTCGGCCGAAAGATGGCTTTTGCCGGAACCAGCATGGTCGATAACGAAAAGATCGCCCGTACGCTGAATTATCTGAGCATCCCTGAATCTACGATCATCCCTCTCGATGAGGCACTCAACCGCAAGGACCGCGACGTGGTGATCATGTGCACCGGTTCTCAGGGCGAGCCGACCTCCATCCTGGGCAAATTGTCCACCGGGTCGCACCGCATTTTCGATATCAAAGCGGGCGACACCGTGGTCCTTTCTTCACACCCGATCCCGGGCAATGAAGAGAATGTGTTCCGCACCATCAACCGTCTTTTCGAGCGCGGCGCGAACGTGATCTATGATACGGTCGCACCGGTGCATGTCTCCGGGCATGCCAGCCAGGAAGAAATGAAGTTGATGATGCACTTGACCCACCCGAAGTATTTCATTCCCATCCACGGTGAAATGCGCCAGCTCAAACGGCATGCCGCTCTGGCGATGGAAGTGGGCATCCCGGAAGAGAATATCGCTGTCGTGCTCAATGGCCACCCTGTGCAGTTCGAGAACGGAAAGATGAGCCTGGGGAAAGAGATCCCGGCTGCTTATGTGTTCGTCGACGGCTCCCGTGTGGGAGAAGTTGGCCAGGATGTTCTGCACGAGCGCGAAGAGCTTTCACAGGAAGGGGTGCTGATTGTGAACCTTTCCGTGGACAAGTTCACCGGCAAACTGAACCGCGCACCGGATATCCGCAGCGCCGGGTTCATTGCCATGAGCGAATCGTCGAATCTGATCGATGGTCTGCGTAAGCGCATCAGCGAAACTGCGGCCAAAGCCAACGGCAACATGGAGAAGGACGTCAAACAGACGGTGAACAATTACCTCTTCTCCGAAACCCACCGCAGCCCGATGGTGTTTGTGAATGTGGTCAAAGCGTAAAAGATTGGTCCACTAATTACACGAATTACCACTAAAAGGATTAACGCTAATGACACTAATCAGGCTAATTAGCGCCAATATTTCTTTATTGGAAAGACCATTATCCAATAGCCAGAATTTGCATCATTTTGTTTCCTGATTGTGCGTTTTATGTAACTGGCAGCTAATTCATGGTCCACTAATTCCACGAATTTTCACTAAAAAACCAACCTGGAAAGGTTGGTTTTTTTTATGGTTTCATTTTATTGAGATCATTGGCGATGCTGCGGTCGATCTTACCCATGGGGTAATCGGTCATGTGTTCAGGGGGCACCCAGGCCAGTTCGCTGGCGGCCAGAGGGGTGGGCTCTCCACCGTCCATGCTGGCGAAGTAGGCACTCAAGGTCACGCGAAAGTGGGTATAAGCGTGGCGGTATTGGCCCAGCTTTTCTCCGACGTGGATAGAAACGTTCAGTTCCTCGTTGATCTCACGCGCCAGGGCTTGCTCAAAGGTTTCACCTGCTTCCAGTTTTCCGCCGGGAAATTCCCACAGGCCTCCAAGAAGCCCTTTGGATGGTCTGCGCTGGATGAGCACAGTGTTTTCACGTTGGATCACGGCTGCTGCGACAATATAGTGCGGGATGGGGGCTTTTTCGGTCATGACCGGCAGGGATTCCTGTTTACCCAGTTGATTCGCCTGGCAAAGGGCAGCCAGCGGGCAGGTGGGGCACAGGGGGGAGCGCGGTGTACAGAGGGTAGCACCCAGGTCCATAACGGCCTGGTTATAGTCGCCAGCCTGACCTTCGGGCAGCAGTTCTTCTGCTTTTCCCCAGAGTAGTTTTTCACCGATGGCAGTATCTGCCGGAGTGTCGATATTGAATAGACGGCTGAGAACCCGTTTGACGTTGCCGTCAAGCACTACTTCATCCTTATGAAAGGCAATGGAGGAGATGGCCGCTGCTGTATAACGACCCAGACCGGGTAGTTTTTGCAGGTCCTCACGGTCTGAGGGGATCACCCCGCTAAATTGGGTCTGAACCAGTCGGGCAGCCTTGAGGAGTGAACGGGCACGAGAGTAGTAGCCCAGGCCTTCCCAGGCATTCAGTACCGATTGTTCATCGGCTGAAGACAGGCTTTCAAGAGTGGGGAATAGCTGCATCCATCGCTGAAAATAGGGAATGACCGTTTCCACCCGGGTTTGCTGGAGCATGATCTCTGAGACCCAGGTGGCGTAAGGGTTATTGATCCCGCGCCAGGGCATACGGCGGGCATTGATCTTATACCAGGCAAGCAGGGCCTGGCTGTAGGGATTTTCCATTTGATCCTGGTTTAGAGCTGAAAACCGGGTTTCGCTTCGATCACTTTCTGGGTGTAATTCTGCACAAATCCCATCAAATGGTCATACAGGGCTTCCCATTCGGGAGAACACAACATCTGGCGAGACCGGTTGAGATTCGGGAAAGTGGCGCCAAGCGTGATCTGTGGACCGGTGCCGTAAACGGTAGCCCAGGCATCAGAAAGCTCTGCACCAAGCCGCTGCACACCGGGAATGAATTCCCGGACGACAAATTCAAAGTATTCCTGTTCGTGTTCAGGTTTCAGGTCCCAGGTCAAGAGCAGCTTAACGGCCATCTTTAACTCCTCAATCAGCTATTCTTCTGGTAATCCAGAACAACCACCTTGGTCTCCTCCGGCAATGCGGCAGCATTGGGAATTTTGAGAGATGGCAGAATCTCAGGATTGATAATGCCCATTTCTTTAAGGAACTTATCCAGGGTTTCCAATTTCTTGGGAGTGGCGATGGTTGCCGGGGTTGCGTAATGCATGGGGATAACGATGTTGGGTTCAAGCAGGCTGATGATCTCGACTGCTTTGTTGGCATTCAGGCCACCGCCGTCACCCACAGGAATCAGGGCGACATTGATGGGGCCAAAATCTTCTACTTCTGCCTGGGTGGGAACCCGGTTGAGATCCCCTAGATGTAAAATGCTGATACCATTAAAATCAAACAAGTAAAGCGTATTGCGGAGTTCGCCGTCGTTTTTCTTGATATGACCGTTGGTTTGAATGCCCATGATAAAAACGCCGCCGATCTCAAATTCACCCGGACCGTCGATAACGTGAGTATCACCTTTGATGGCGGCAACATGGTTGTGGCCGGGCGTATCATGGCTGATGGTGACGATATCAGCCTTGAGTTTTAAGGGTTCGTATCCTACCTGCTTATTGTCATAAGGGTCGGTCACTACAGTGGCCAGGCCTCTTTCGCTCAATCTAAAACATGAATGTCCGTACCAGGTTATTTCCATGAATCCTCCGTATTTCTGGTACGATTATACCTTAAAGAAAAATGTACCGGAGAAAACAAATGAGAGAATTCCGAGCATCACTGGCACGTTTACAAAAGCTGTTTACCGCCCCAGCAGCTTATTTTACCAATCCCGAGGTAACCATCTGGGATGGTGTCCTGGTTGTGGTGGTACTCTTCCTGGTTACCTTCTGGCAAAAATTGGTCTGGGTGGATGCCGGTTCGGTTTCCATGGGGTTCTGGAAAGCTCTAGAAGAAGCCGCGGTCAACAGCCTGATGATCTGGTGCCTTTTTTGCGGTTTCTTTTTCGCACTGTCTGGTTTTCTGGGTACTCGCATCAACCTGGCACGTCTGGCCGGATTGGTTGGGGCTGCCGGACTGCCGCTGGTATTTACCACCCTGCTTTCCGCTTTGTGCTGGACGATTGCGAGAATCTTTGCCATAAATACCGGCGTGGATGCCTGGGGCTTGAGTCAGACGATCATCAGTTGGCTGGGAGTGATAATGAGCTGGCCGGGAGTCATGGGCTATTATTTAATGCAAAATGGCCTCAAGATCAAGAGACCTGTGGCCATTTTATTGATCGGGTTGATACTGGTTTTCCTTGTAGTCGGGCGCTTCTTGTAAACTACCTGCGCAAGTTCTTTTGATAGTCGATCTCAAGAAGTGTCATTATTGATTTGATCTTCTGGATCCTGGTGTCAATATCCTCCAGGCTGCCTTTGCGGGAATTGTTCTCAATCTCTTCAGCAAGATCACGGATGGAGGAGACCTCAAAATTCGCGGCTGCTCCGCGGATGCTGTGGCTGAAGAATGCCACTTTCTGGGCGTCCTTTATTTGCAATGCTTTTTCCATTTCCTCAATGTTTTTGTCCTGGTGCTTAAGAAAGGCCCCTAAAAATTCATAAAAGGTGTTGACACTTCCACCAAAACGGGGGAGTGCAGCCTGCAAGTCGTAAAGCGGACCCTGACTGTCATTCTTGTCGGGGGCTTTTGCTTTAGGTGCCGATTGGTGGAGGGGGACAACTCCCTGTTCTGAGTATTGCTTAACTTTTGCGAGAACCTCATCGATATTCAGAGGCTTGCTTAAATAATCGTTCATTCCAATCTGAAGACATTTCTGGCGGTCAGATTCCATTGCATGAGCTGTCATGGCGATGATGGGTACTTTCCCATTTTCTCCGGGCAGAGCGCGGATCTTCTGGGTGGCTTCCAGCCCGTCCATTTCAGGCATCTGAATATCCATTAAAACCAGTGAGTAATGTTTCTTCTGTACAGCATCTATTGCCTGTAAACCATTTTCCGCGACATCCACGGTATAGCCCACTTTTTGCAAGAGCCGGACAGCCAATTTCTGGTTGATCGGGTTATCTTCCGCCAAAAGGATGATCGTTTCTTCCTGGGCGACTTCATCCAGAGTATGTCGGGTAACGATTGTAGCGGCTGGGGATTTCTGGTCGGTCTGTTGACCCATTACTGCCAGGATCGTATTGAAGAGCTCTTTTTGACGGATCGGTTTTAACAGGTACCCTGAGCAACCCATCGATTCCAGACGGCTGGCATCGCCGCGGTGGCCCATCGATGTGAGGATCACGACCGCGGTCTTCCGCAGTTCAGGATCGACCTTTATGGCTCTGAGGACCTGTTCGCCGTCCATATCGGGCATCTGCATATCCAACAAAACCAGGCGAGTGGGATTGCCGCGCAGTTGGTTGTTGCGTAGGATTGTCAGTGCTTGATTCCCCGTAGATGCCTGTGAAACTTCGCAGCCGAAACCACCGACGATCTTGCTGATGATCGAGCGGTTGGTCTGATTGTCATCGACGACCAGCACAGAGAGATTTTTCAGGTCCATTGGGATCACCAACGGGCGAGTGCCTTCTTCTGTGGGCTTATGGGTAACAACTGTGAACCAGAAGGTGGAGCCCTGCCCAGGCTCACTCTGGACCCCGATCTCGCCGCCCATCATTTTAACGAGTTCTGAAGAAATGGTCAGACCCAACCCGGATCCGCCGTATTTGCGGGTCGAAGAGCTATCTACCTGTACAAAACGTTCAAAGATGGCTTTCTGCCGTTCCATCGGAATACCGATGCCGGTGTCGGTAATGCTGAATAGCAGGCGGGTATCTTCACCGATCTTGTCCTCTACCATTGCACGGATAACGATCTCACCCTGAGAAGTAAATTTAATAGCATTGCCAACCAGGTTAACCAGGATCTGGCGCAGGCGGGTCGGGTCACCGTTCACCCGGGAAGGTACATCGCGGTTGACCATACAGACCATCTCGACACCTTTGGCTTCGGCGCGGGCTGCAAGGGTGCGGGCTACGCTTTCTACCATGGCCCGCAGATTAAAATCGATGTTTTCGATCGTAACCTGACCGGCTTCGATCTTTGAGAAATCAAGGATCTCGTTGATGAGGGCTAGCAGAGAGTCCGCGCTTTCATTAGCTGTATTGACGTAATCTCTTTGCTCAGCATCCAACGGCGTAGTTTTGAGCAATTCGATCATGCCGATGATGCCGTTCATTGGAGTGCGGATCTCATGGCTCATATTAGCCAGGAAGTCACTCTTTGCCCGGTCCGCGGCTTCGGCGGCTCGGGTGGCATTCATCAGTTCGCTGATATCATGATAAATCGCAAGGGTGCCTACATGCTGTTCACCGATCTTCACCGGAACTCCCGAGATCTCCACTTCTACCGGTGTGCCATCTTTGCGATAACGGTTGGAATATCCGTGGACTAATTTACCACCTTTGGCATCCCTGGTAAATTGGATGGCTTCTTCTGTATTCTTGGGAGAAACCAGATTGTCCAGGTTCTGGCCGATCACTTCCCCTTTGGTATAACCAAATAGAATATCAAAAGCCGGATTGGTGGAAACAATACGATCATCCATATCGATGGTAACTATGGCAGCAGGGCTGTAATGCAGCACGGCTTCATAGTAAAGTTTCTGACGTGTGATCACTTCATCATCATGCTTGCGGCGTGTAATATCATGAAAAACATATACCCGGTTGCTCTCAGGATTATTAGGTTCCACGCTGTTGATGGTAACCTTGAAAAATTGTTCCGATCCACTCAACTTGCATTCGTTCAATTCTACCGAGGGGAAATCATTCTTTCCTGATGGGACAGTGATCAAAGAATTGATATTTGAGCTAATCAGGTTTTTGTAGGTTGTGGATAACGTGGAGATCACTGCGTGGTTCATGCGCAGGATTATTCCATCTTTGTCCGTTAAGATCACAAGCTCAGAAATGGAATCAAAAATGGCTTCCCATTCCTTTTTTGCTTTTAAGATGGATTGTTGGACCTGAGGATCAAGTTCGGCATCAGACATATTTATGCCTCATTCATTGAATTTTCAAGATATATTCATTATATAGAGATAGAATAAAAAGAGAATAAGGTTCTTGTGAATTATTACTGTAATATTTGGACTATTTGAATCGAGTATAATAGCTTCACGAATGAAATGAAAGAGAGGAAATATGGGTTCGTTTGGATTACCTGAGATCATACTAATACTGGTGGTGGTTTTGCTTTTATTTGGTCCGGGAAGAATTGGCAAAGTAGCCGGTGAACTTGGATCGGGAATCCGCAACTTCCGCAAGGGATTGAGTGGCGAAGACGAAAAGACAGAAGAACCAAAGAAGGATGATAAAGAATCCAAAAGCGAGTAATTAACACGCTTCAGGATATTTTTTGAGTTAATCATTTATGGAAATCTTTGGCATCGGCCCTTTGGAACTGCTTTTTATTATATTGATCGCTTTGGTCGTTCTTGGACCTAAAGAGATGATGGGAACTGCTAAAAAGTCGGCAGAATGGTTGAAAAAACTGCGCCAATCCGATGTGTGGAAATCTACAAAAGAAGTGATGGATATTCCCAACCAGGTCCTGCAGGATTCCGGGTTGGATAAAGAATTGCGTGAGCTGCAAAATGTATCAAAAGGTGGATCAGTATGGAATCCATCCACTCTCCCATCAATAAATCCCACAGCAGCAGCTGGATCTGAAAAAGAAAAAGTAGAAAATGTCTCTCCTGAAGGAGTAACTCCTCCAGATCAATCAACAACTTCAGAGCAACCTCCTTTAGAAAATGACAAATAACGAACAAGAAATGACCCTGATCGACCACATCGAGGAATTACGTCATCGATTATTGATCTGCTTGATCGCAATGGCTATTGGTGTGGTGATCAGCCTGTTCTTTGGTGAAAAGATTGTTGCCTTCCTGACCATCCCAATTGGCGGCCTGGATAAACTACAATCCATCGAGATCACCGAAAATATGGGCGTGTATATGCGTGTGTCATTGCTGGCGGGTTTAATCGTTGCTTTTCCGGTCATTATTTACGAACTGCTGCTTTTCATCCTGCCGGCACTGAAACCTGGAGAAAAACGCTTTGTGCTTTTTTCGATCCCGATGGTGACTTTGTTTTTCCTGGGCGGGGTGGTTTTTGGTTTTCTGGTGATGCTGCCAGCAGCATTGCCTTTCTTAACCAATTTTCTGGGGGTGGAAACGAATCCGCGGCTATCCAGTTATATAAATTTTGTTACCAACCTACTGTTTTGGATCGGCATCAGTTTTGAAATGCCGCTGTTCGTTTATGTATTGGCCCGCTTTGGCGTAGTAACAGCCAAATCTCTGTTGAAATTCTGGAGACAGGCGATTGTCTTGATTGCCGTTTTAGCCGCAGTGATCACACCAACGGTGGACCCGGTGAATATGGCCCTCATGATGTCACCGTTGATCGTACTATATTTTGTTTCGATCCTTTTCGCGTGGTTTGCCCGACGGGGCAGAGCAGATCAATCTGAATCTGCTGAATAATTCAATCCGAACCGGTGTTTTTCCATTGTAAGAATGCGGCGGAAGATCGCAATAGAAGTGGCATAGGTGGAATCCATACCCTCGTATGAGAGTGCGCCTGCCCCCAGGTTCTTACCCTTGCTCAAGGGAGTATCCGATGCGTAATGCAGAATACCCAGGTCAAAGGGAACTCCGTATAGATTGACAATTTCATTCAAAGGATGCCGTTTAGGCCGGTACATTTCAAAGATAGCTGAAAGGTAAGGCCCGGCTTCCATTTCGATATCACTGTAACCATCATGATAAACTACAGTGGTCAGACGGGCATTCTGCAGAAATGTCCCCAGGGCAGTCAATGCTTTTTGATTATCCAATACAGTGCCATAAGTAAGATACGGCTGAACATCGCTGGCGGTAAAGGCATTTTTGAACAGATAGGTATTTTCGGAGTGTTCATCCTGCACGACATTCGGGATCATCACATCTCCGCGAACGCCATTGAGTGTGGCCGCCTTACCCATGATATAGACGCCAAGGAACTCAGAGATATGTTCGGCCAGGGAGGTGAGGATATGATATGCCCCAAACCCGAGAGGGTAATCGATATTGATAATAAGTGCATCAGATCTGGCCATAAGCGGGTGTAGATCACCCAGTTGCTCGATCAGGCGGGGATCCACCTGGTCAAGGTCGACCTTGCTGAGATCAATGATCTGTGTTTCCAGGTCAAATGAATGTTCTGCCGGGATGCGTTTTATGCCCTGCTTTTTTTCAAATTCCAACTGTGCCTTCAACAGGTGATTGCCGTGATTAAGTTGTTGGGCTTTCTTTAGAGCATAATATAAAAAGTTTTCCTGGTTCGAGAGGGTTTTATTCTCCTGGATCTCTTTCCATTCCTCTAGCAGGACCTGTTCTCCTTTTTCTGCCAGAGAATGGATGATCTCATCTTGGTGTGAGAGGGCAAAACCGGAGATCAGATTGACCAGGCTGTGGGTATTGCTGGAGATAAAGTAAACAGGGCGCTGCATCACTTCGGGAGCAGCTTTGACGATATTTTCCCACCATAGACCGGTAGCGCGCCAGTATTCACTCAATGAACCACTGAGAAGCTGAATTGCAAAATCGCAGCGTCGTTGGCCCATTATGCGCAAATTGGCCCCAAAATCATCCCCCCAGATGGTTTTCAACCGCAGCAGGTCATCCACGCTCATTTCCAATCGTTCAGCCAGATCGGCAAATGAGTTTTCCTCTTCATTCATGGCAGAATCGATACAGCCAGTATTGCAACCCTGCAGAAGCAGGTTGATCTTATTCCATTCGATCTGGTAGGCGGTAAGTACCGGGATGACATCTTCAATATCCGATTCGCTGGCTATGAAGCAAGCCAGAGTATCGCTGCCGTCATAATAACAAAGCCTACGCCTGGCGCGAGCAGATACCAACTGCCATTGTTTGATACGTTCAAAACCATGCTTGGCAAAGACTGCGTCGCTCTGGCCCAAGACAATCGTTTTTACGTCGCGAATACAGGCAGGCAGCCGCAAAATGGCATAGATGAAAGCCGCCGTGTCGGGAGATGATTTTCGAGCGTCCAGGTGCATGCTCGAATTTGTCGCCGCATGTACTTCTTCGAGGGTACGGATCTGAACTTTTGTGGTGGAACGTAAAAGCGAATAAATCGTTCGCAAATACAGATCTATCTCATCCGAGCTCAAACGCGGTCCAATTCTCTCCATAGTATCCCTTTCGTTGAACTATTGTAGCATATCCATATAACAATATAAGTTGTAAAACGATCAGGATTCACTACAATAAAATTATAGAAAAAGCGATCATCTATTGGAGGTTCATAATGAGTACGATCATATGTCCAAATTGCCATACAGAAAATTCAGAAGGAACCACTGTTTGTAAAGCCTGTGGAAGTCCGATAGCCCAACCAAAGGCATCACCGGATGCTACTCGTGTCGTATCGCGCGCAAGCAGCAGTCCGGAAGTTCCCCCTCCACCGGTGATGACACCCCCTCCGGCTCCAGCCAGCGCCATCCCTCCCGCACCGCCGCTCAGCACAGCGGCAGTTCCTCCTCCGCCTCCACCCCCACCGGTGCGTCCCGCTTACTCTGTGCCTTTGGCGACCTCGATCAAGAATTTGGGAGTATACGCGGATGGCTGGAATGACGTTCTTGAAGGCGGAGCTCCCCTGGCTGAGAAGGTAAAACAAGAATTTGTGAATAACATCAACGCGGCCGAGATCCCCGGCTTGCATGTGGCAGAATCTTCTCTGCTGGGGAAGGACAGCGAAACTCGTAAATATGAAGTGATCAGTTTTGGCAGGAATATGACCATCATCATGCGGGCTGCTCCCATCGGGAAGCACCTGGCGGTGAGTTGGGACCTTTATGTCAAACAATCCATCAACTGGCTGACAATAGGGATCCTGGCCGGAGCGGTCTTTATACTTGGCTTTTTGCCTCATATCCTGGGAGGATCGTTCTTCAACGGTTTCTTCTTCGGGTTGTTTAGCTGGTGGGTGACCTTCATCAATTTACTGTTGGTCCCTGGTCTGGCTGTGATGTTGGTGGGCAAGATCCTCAGAGGCGACTGGTTGGCATTCTACATGAAAGATCCCGGCGAATTTGCAGAGGAAGATGCAATGGCACTGACGACCATTGTAGATTCTGCCCTGGCAGACGCAATTGAGAAAGCGTTGGAGGAAGAATAAACAGAATTGGTATGGATAGACGAATCACTCCCTGGATGATTAGGGAGTGATTTTTATTCTGAATATTTATGATCTAGCTATTGAGAATTCCACCGTTGCAGCAGCGGCTGCAATTCAGTTAATGAGGCGATCTCTGCGTCTGGATTACATTTCGGATTCGTGATCTCGGATGGCCGTGTCTTTCTGCGAGAGATCCAGATCCCACGGATGCCGGCATTATGCGCGCCAAGGATATCCGCCTCGAGGGTATCACCGACCATGACGGCTGTGTTTAACGGCAGTCCCATCTGGTCCGAGGCTTTCTGGAAGATCTTTGGATTGGGCTTACGGATGCCTTCCTCGGCTGAGATCAGGATGCTGGTAAAGTATTTGCGGAGATCATAATTGTCGATCAGGTTGTTCAGGTCCCATGAACTGGAGGCGTTAGAGATAAGCCCGAGCTTGTAACCCGAATCGAGAAGTTCTTGAAGGACAGAATGTGTGTCTTCTTCGATGAGCCAGTTCTTTTCGGTGACCCGGTACATAGCCTGCATAGCCTGCTGAAATATCTCATCTGGTACCGAGTTTTGAGCATTTTCGATCAAAATCTGCTTTACGATCAGATCCACCGGCCGCTCAAGGAAATCGATCTCGCGCTGATGGTAATACTCGGTCATTTTCTGTGAGAAACGGCAGGCAAAATCAATGCGGTCGATCTGACTGCCTGCCTGAATTAAAACATCGGCAAGTTCCAGATAGGATTCAAAAACGACTTTGAAAAAGTCGCCTTGAAAATATATCAATGTATATCCCAGGTCGAAGAAGACGGCCTTGATTGGCTCTTGATTGCCCTGCATTGTTTGTTTGGCTCCTGATCACTGCCTATTTTACCCGATTCAAAGCAATGATGATCTTTTTTTAAAACCCCGATCTACCTTAATAGCTTCGCTCATTATCCACCCTGTTTAAGAGCGGTTCGCCATGGATGTAGCGGTTGAGGTTTTCGATGAACATCATTCCTGCACGTTCTTTGTAATTTGGACTAAACCCAGAAATGTGTGGGGTTAAGATCACATTTGGTAATTTCCATAATGGGTGTTCAGAGGGCAGTGGCTCCCGGCTGAAGACATCGAGGGCAGCACCGGCGATCACTTTATCATTCAGAGCATCGATCAGCGCGTTCTCATCCACGATGCCACCACGGCTGACCACCACCAGGAAGGATCCGGGTTTCATGGAACGGATCTCCGCCTCGCCAAAGGTGCCGCGTGTTTCGGGGGTGAGTGGAAGCAGCACAACGACAAAGTCGCATTCCTTGACCATAGATTTTACGGCCTGCATGGGATATAAGCGGTGAAAATAATTCCCTTCCGGGTCGCCGTGACCTTCTATAGTGTAACCGGTATCTGTCGGGTTCATGGCGTCGCGTTTGGTGGCCAGCACTTTCACGCCGAATGGCTGCAGCAGGCGGGCTACTTCACGCCCGATGCTGCCGTATCCTACCAGCCCCACAGTTGAGTTGGTCAATTCTTTGGGTGAGAATCTTTCCCAGCGATCGGGAGGCCAGTCGTGCTTTAACTGGTTCTGAAAGGCTTCGGGCAAGCGGTGGCCCAGGGCCAGGAGCATTCCGAGGATATATTCGCCCTCTTGGATTGCAGAGGCGCCGCTCATTGAGGTGATCTGCAGGTCCGGTTTGTTCATCAGCGGGGTATCAAGCACAAATTCGGTCCCAGCGTAGTGATATTGGATCCAGTGAAGGTTGGGTGTAAGGGTCAGATCGGGAATAAGCAGGTCGGTATAGAATACCTCGGTCCGGCTCCAGAGTTCCATCGGGATCTCATCCACTTTCTGGGCAGGATGCAGGGTAAGACGGATGTGAGGGGTTAATTCACGAATTTTCTGCATCACAGATTCAGGAAAGGGAATGGTGGTCAGGACTTCGATATTCTTTGCCATTTTGCTATCCTTTAAGATAAATTCCTTCCGGGTCCAACTCGTTCCGTAATAAGTTTAACTCAAAATCTGTCACTGGTTCGGTCGTTTTTAGATCATTTGCGATCTTGATAGGCCAACCAGTGTTCTCTTTGACCTGTTCGACCGTACAACCTGAATGAAGAGCAGTAAGGGTGAGTTCTCCGGTCTCGTCAGGTTCCAATAATCCGAGGTTGGTGACGACCACCAGTGGACCACCACCGCGTACACCGGCTGCTTCACGGCGAGGGCGGCCGTCTAGGAAACCGGCGGAGGTACAGAAATCCACTTTCTCCGGGAAGCGGCGCTTTTGATGCGGGGTCATGATGTAGCAGCGGTTGGCCCAGGCGGCCATTTCCTGTGAGCCGCCGGAACCGGGCAACCTGACCTTGGGATGCGTGTAGTCGCCGATGACGGTTGCGTTGATGTTGGCGTAGCGGTCGATCTGCGCGCCGCCAAGGAATCCGACATCGACGTTGCCGCGCTGCAAGTAGAGGGTGAAGATATCGTACATGCTGCATACTGAAGATGCCCCTGTCACAAGGGTCGGGTCGCCAATGGAGAGGGGCAGTCGTGCCGGCCGCGCGCCGATGACACCGGCTTCGTAGATCATCTGCAGGTTGGGGGCGTGGGTACGCCTGGCCAGGTTACAGGCCAGGTTTGGCAGGCCAACGCCGACAAAGACCACATCACCATCGCGCAGCAGCCTGGCCGCGTTGATGCACATCAATTCAGAGGAAGTGTAGTCCATTTTTTTATTTCCTATCTGCGAAAAACTAGTCCGCAAAGAAGTTTATCCGCTAATTTCTCTAATATGGCTAATTACGCTAATGATTATTATGGGTACAAACCAGTCTTTTCCATTCCATTTTCGGGGTACCAAAGTTAATTAAGATACCCAGATTTAGTTTAGTAGCTTTCAAATAATTAATTACTTGAGCGTCTTCAATTTTTGTCAATGAATTGATTGCTTTTATTTCAACAATGATCTTGTCATAGATAAGGAGGTCTGCTTTGAATGTTTTCGTTAATAGATGATCTTTATAATTGATCTTCAATTCAGGCTGGGAGATAAAGGGGATATCTCTGTTCGAAAGTTCCGTTTCGAATGCTTCCTGGTAGACGGACTCCAAGAAACCTGCTCCTAGTATTTTATGAGTCTCAAATGCAGCTCCAATTATCTTATAGCATTCCTCTTTAAGGTAAAGATCTGGAATGATGTTGGTGACTTTGTTTTGAATTGTGTTTTGTTCTGTCATTAGTGTTATTCGCGTAATTTAGCGGTTAATGATCTTGATCTAATACTCTCCGTAGTTCACGGCGGCGGCGGGACGGGGATGGACGGAGAGGCGTTTGTGGGTATCTTCACCCAGTTTGTTCCAGTATTCAGTGGGGTCTTTTATGTTATAGACCCATTCATCCAGCCAGGACTGTACATTGGCGGGGTCTTCGCTGATCTTATCCCAGTTGAGGTAGAAGACGTTGTCGCGGTCGTAATACCCCTGGGTATAGGAGGGATGAGCGCAGTGAGGGACATGACACACCGCGGAGACGATCAATTCGGGGATGATCGTACGATTGGGGTCCGAGCGGATGACGGACTCATCGACGATCTCTTCAGCGGTGATGATCACGCGTTTGGAAGCAAAGGCTACTTCTTTTTGCTCCCCGATGATGCCCCAGATGTGCGAGTTGCCGTTGATATCGGCACGCTGAACATGGATGATGGCTACATCCGGGTGTAAAGGAGGCACTGTGATCACCTCTACACCAGTGTAGGGATCTTTGACGCGGCGGATGTTGGGATTGTTCCGTTCCAGATCGGTGGCGGCGGTCTGGTTCATGGGAATGAACGGCAGCCCGGCAGCCCCGGCTTGCAGGCGCGAGATCATGCCAAAATGAGAGTACTCTTCCCATTCCAGACGGCCGGCTTCGAGTTCATTACGCACGATGCGTAAGGAACCTACTCCCGGATTGCCGATATAGGAGAAAATAAGCTTCTTCGCGCAGCCGGCAGCGACCATTTGATCATAGATCAGATCGGGTGTGGCGCGTGCCAGTGTTAAATTGCGGCGCTGCTGGCGGATGATCTCATGCCCGGCAGCGAATGGGATCAAATGGGTAAACCCTGCACAGTATACGGTGTCCCCATCATGTACGTACTGAGATATTGCCTCGGAAAGCGAGCAGAGTTTGGTCATAGCGGTTTCCTGTTGAAAGAAACCCGGCTTTATTCAAACCGGGTTTCTGATTATGATCGATCAGGCTTTGCGCACGCGTGTGTAGATCTGTTCGTGCATGTAGAGCTGCAGGTAGTGCAGGCCGCCGGCATTCTTGCCGCTTGAGCCGGAACCCTTCCAGCCGCCAAAGGGCTGGAATCCAGGCCAGGCACCGGTAGTCGCGCCCTGAGCACGGTTGGCGTAATTGACACCGGCTTCGATATTATCGAAGAACCAGGAGGCTTCCTCATCAGATCCGTAGAACCCGGAGGTTAGACCGTATTCCACGTCATTGGCGTGTTTCATGGCCTCATCCAGGCTGTGAACTTTGGCGACCGTGGTAATGGGAACGAACATCTCGTGTTTCCACAGGCGGTGGCTGAACGGCAATTCAGCAATCGTCGGGGCACAGAAGTAGCCTTTGGCGTATTCACCGTCGGTGAGAATGCGGCCGCCGGTCAGGACCTTGCCATCAGCGTGCAGTTCGGCAATGAATTCCTGGAAGTCTTTGTAAGAGCTCTTGTTTACCACCGGGCCAAGCATGACGGAGCGTTCGGTCGGATCACCAATCTTCATCTTTTCGGTCAATTCCACAAGCCGGCTGACAAGGGCATCGTAAACCGGGGCTTCGATGTAGACGCGGGAAGCTGCGGAGCATTTCTGTCCCTGCAAACCAAAAGCAGAGCGAACGATGCCGGTAGCTGCGGTTTCGAGATCGGCATGGCGGGAAACGATGACCGGGTTCTTGCCGCCCAACTCAAGGATGGTCGGGCGAACCCAACGGCCGTTGCCAAAATCGCGGTAGATCTTCATGCCGACGTCATAGGAACCGGTAAAAGTGACGCCGTCTAATTCGGGACTGTCGATGAGAGTTTGGCCGACTGAAGAACCGGGGCCAGTGACATAATTGAAAACGCCTGCCGGGATGCCGGCATCGCGGAAGCATTCAGAGATCAAGCGTGTGGTCCACGGAGTATCGGAGGCGGGCTTCATCACCAGGGTGTTGCCTGCCACAAGCGCGGAGGCTGAAGGGCCACCGGAGAGGGCAGCCGGGAAGTTGAAGGGGCTGATCACGAGCCAGACGCCGTACGGGCGCAGGACGGAGGTATTGGTACTGACATATCCTACCAGGGGATCCTTGCCCATTTCGGCCACAAAACCGTTATTGGCTTCCATACGGTCACAGGCATAGCGGAAAAGATCGGCCATTTCGGCTGCATCGCCGAGTGCTTCCATGCGGTTCTTACCGACTTCCATAGCGATGACAGCACCGAAATGATAGATGCGTTCATCAATGAGGGAAGCCGCTTTGCGGACCAGGGCGATACGTTCCTGCCAGGGAGTGCGACTCCAGGCCGGGAAGGCTTTGCGGGCGGCAGCCATGGCGGCATTCGCGTCAGCGGCGTCGCCTTTCTGGAAGGTACCCAAAACGACATCTGTATTCGCCGGGAAGCGGTCTTCAATTTTTTCAGTCTTGAAAACTTCTTTACCGTCAATGATCATGCCGTGGTCTTTGCCCATGTTGGCTTTCAGGTCCGCCAGAGCCTGGTCAAAGCGTTGGTGTAATTCTTCGGGTGGGTTGAACATTGTTGCGTAGGTGAGCTTGAAGTTACTTTCGTTTGACATGCGTATTTCTCCTCCTAATGGGATGGGATTTCCAAACTGAGCAACAAAGATAGTATAGCGCAGGAAAGAATTAGCGTCAAAAATAACGTCGTATTAATCAGTAGATTTGCCTTATTGAATCGCGGCGAGCTGATCGGCCAGGCGGATAAAATCGTTCTCGAACCACAGCTTTCCGCTGTGAATAGGATATTCTCCGTGCAGGAATTGCCGCCAACGTGCCGGGATACCCTGCAGCCCATATAGGGCTCCGGCAATCGCGCCGGTAACTGCTCCGGTGGTATCGGCATCGTAGCCCAGGTTGACCGCTTTTACCAGTGCTTCTTCAAAGGAGAGTGTAGTTTGGATCGCCCATAAAGCACTTTCAAGCGTGTGTTGGATCCACCCCGTGTTTTTCAGGTCTCTGGGCAGACGCATCGGCGAAAGATTGAGTTTCATGGCAAAATCAGGGTCAAGAAGGACTTTATCAGCAGATTGCTGAATTGCCAGGCGAATGACCGCCTGCGGCGAATCCGACCCGGCTTGCAGGATATGATAAAGGAGTAAATTGAAGAATAGAGTTCCCTGAACCGCGTCGGGATGCGTATGGGTCAAGACGCTTTGAAGGTTGGTTTCGGAAATCAGCAGGCTCTCTTTCTTATAACGCGCGATGGCGATTGGCCAGGCACGCATCAGGCTGCCATTGCCGGCTGAATCAGGATCCTCTGACTGGACCTTCTGCGCGGCAAGAAACACGTCTTCCCCACTGATGATCTCGTTGAGAACTCTCGCAGTATGAATACCTACATCCGAAGGATGGCTGCGCAGCCAGGTGGTGAAGCGGCCGGCCAGATCGTGCTCATCCAGAGGAGAGGTCAACAGCAGGCTTTCTGCCAGGCAAAGGGCCATTTCGGTATCATCGGTAAAATAACCGGCAGGCAGCGGCCCGGCGATCATTTCAGTGACGAATGATCCTTCTGGTCGGGGGGGCTTAAATTCAAGCGGCATCCCCAACGCGTCACCGACGGCTGCCCCTACTGCGATTCCCCGCAAATGATCCCGTATGTCGAACATGGTTATCTGTGCCTGCCTTTTATTTGTGTTCCCCTTATTGTAGCAATGATTTTACTTTTCATCAGAAGAAATCGCATTATGATTAAGCCATGACATTGAAAAAATCCATAAACGACGGCAGCTTTTTATGGCTGGGGCTGGTACTCCTCATTGCCCTTTGTATTGCATTTTTGCTCCCGGTCGCTCCGGAGGATTTCTGGTGGTATATGCGGGTAGGGCAGGAGACGGTTACCAACGGGGCGATACCGGTGACGGATACTTTTACCTATTCGATTGCCGGACAGGCAATTTACTATCATTCCTGGGGGGCTTCTGTTCTGTTTTATTTGCTCTATAAATTAAATGGATTGAACCTGATCGTTTTACTGCGCGGTTTGCTGGTATTAATCACTTACGGTATGCTGTGGCTCACCAGCCGTGAACTGCGCGGCGGACGGATCGGTTCCAGCCTGGTACTGCTGCTTGGCATCCTGGCATCCAGTAATAATTGGTCGGTCAGGCCACAGCTCTTTGGTTATCCATTATTTGCACTGTCTCTGTGGATCCTTTACCGTTGGCAGAAGGGTGATAAAAAGCTCGCCTGGTGGCTGCCGGTGATCGCGCTTGTCTGGGGAAACCTGCATGCTTCGTTTGTCATGCTTTTCTTATTGATGTTGGCAGCGCTTGTCTTTGGCGAGGGCGACCGCAGGCTGCTGCTGATCGTTTTCGGGGCTGCATTAGTAGCTATCTGCGTAAATCCCCGGGGGCTCCAAACCTGGCAATATGTCTGGCAGTTGTTGACCTCTCCATCGAATATGCAGTTCTCTCGAGAATGGGGCCCTCCGGTAAATACCGGCTGGCAGATGAACCTGTTCTTTGGATGGCTTCTGTTATTCCCTGTTTTGGCGATTTCTTCACCCAGAAAACTTAGCAAACTGGAATGGACCTGGTTTGCCGGTTTCGGCTTCATGGCCCTGTGGGGATTACGTTACGGGGTATGGTTCATCCTTGTACTGACAGTGCTGACTGTCCAGTTGTTGGGCGATTGGGAAGAGCGCTGGCTTCCAGAAAAGGGAAAAAGCCTATTTGCACTCAACCTGGCGCTGCCGCTGCTTCTGATCGCAGCTACAAGTGCTTTTTTGCCGGCATTACGCAGCCAATGGTGGCCGGACAGTCCTGGGGAGACCAGCAACACTCCAATCCAGGCCGCTAATTGGCTGCGCGCTCACCCTGAGATCAAAGGACCGCTGGTGAGCGAAATGGGTTTTGCCAGCTACCTGGAATTCGCGCTGCCGGAACGGCCTGTTTGGATCGATTCACGTGTATTTCCTTTTCCAACGAGTATGTGGGAAGACTATAAGAATTTCAGCCTCGGCTACTGGAACTGGGAGCAATCATTGGAGGATACAAAAGCCAACGTCGTGATGGTCTCGCAGGAAACCCAGCCAAAATTGATCCTGGCACTCTCGAAATCATCCGATTGGTGTAACGTGTATTCAGATGAAGTGGCGGAGATCTATACCCGCGGTGGTTGTACCCGGTAAAAGTTGGTATAATCGCCATTAACACGGAGAAAAAACTGATGGCAAAAGCAAAAGTTGCAGTATTACATACCACCCCGGAAACCGTGCTCACTGACTACCAGCGGCTATTTGAACTGGCTGGCGGCCCGCAGGCACTGGACAAATCCGCTACAACCATTTTGAAAGACAATATTTCCTGGCATTTTCCGATGCCGAGTGCCAATACCACTCCCTGGCAGTTGGAAGGCACGATCCAGGCGCTGAAAAAGAACGGCTTTGAGGACGTCGTCTGTGTGCAGAACCAGACTGTGGTCACCAATGCCTATAAAGGTGAAGATCTGAACGGGTATGTTCCCATCTTCAAACATTATGATATCCCGGTGAAATTCAATTTTGTTCCCGAGGATATGACCTGGATCGAGTACAAACCTAAAGCCAAGATGCTGGCGTTGGACCACATCTACCCGGAAGGGATCCGCATCCCGGATTACTTTATCGGGAAGAATATTGTGCACCTGCCGACGGCTAAATGCCATATCTACACCACCACCACCGGCGCGATCAAGAACGCTTTTGGCGGTCTACTCACTAAGTACCGCCATTACACCCATTCCTGGATCCATGAGACCATTATTGACCTGTTGGCGATCCAGAAAGAGATTCACCCGGGAATCTTCGCTGTGATGGATGGTACCACTGCCGGGAATGGACCCGGACCGCGCATCATGATCCCGGAAGTCAAGAATGTGATCCTGGCCTCTGAAGATCAGGTAGCCATTGACGCGGTAGCTGCCAAACTAATGGGTTTCGACCCGATGGCGATCAAGTACATCAACCTCGGTCAGCAGCAGGGACTGGGTGTTGGTGATCCACGCGATATCGAGATCGTTGGCGACGATATCAGCAACGAGAACTGGCACTTTGAAGTTGGCCACAGTTTTCACAAATTCCTGGGCTGGTTATCCTGGTTTGGACCCACCAAGAATTTGCAGTATTTGATCATGCATACCCCGATCGTGAATATCCCGATCCTCTGGTCTGCCTTCTATCACGATGTTATGCATTGGCCTCTTAAAGAGGAGCACATTTATGAGCACTGGTGTGAAACAACTGAATGGGGCCACATGTTCAGGGAATACCAGAAAGACGGCTTCAAAGGGGAATAATCCCAAAAAAGATCAATCGAGGACCTGTACTTAAGGTCCTCGATTTGTTTTAATGGGCTTTAGCCTGTCGAGAGAGCGAAGCGAAGGAGACAGAAAACCACCCGCTAAGCGGGTGGAGGGCCAAGGTTAAACCACAAATCACCTTGTCTAGTCTAGAATAGTGATTGTTCAAGC
>Ga0183096_1000281_pt1 | contig 81452 bp, 73 predicted proteins | sample Biomet5_FD_127791 | JGI IMG/M metagenome (GOLD analysis project Ga0183096, IMG submission 127791) | Microbial communities from bioreactor (seeded with sewage sludge) at LBNL, California, USA - Biofuel metagenome 5 (version 2) (version 3) | ecosystem: Engineered > Bioreactor > Anaerobic >...
AAATGCACGGAATGCATTCTGAGATGCAGACCTATCCGGACGAAAAGAAATCTACGAAAAAAGAGCCGCGCATCAGGGGATAATTAATCCCTTAATGCGACAGCCCCTTTTGATTGCGAAGATAAAATTTAGTGGGTGTTAAGTAAATGCAACTTCATTTGCGAAGAGTAGCAAGGTAAAATAAAATTTGTAAAAAAACAAAATTAATAATTTACGATAAGCAAAGTATGTGTTAGAATAATGATATATTAGGAGGATGCAAATATGTATAGCACAGAAGACTTGTTTGATTTAAGGAGTATAGTTGGCGCCAAGGTTGAGCAGATTATTGAAGAAAAAAAATGCACAAAAGCTGAACTAAGCAATAGAACTGGTATATCCAGGCCTACTATTAATAAATTGCTTGCTGGTACATTAACAAGTAAGGCCAACTATGTGAAGCATATCGAAAAAGTATTGGATTTTTTGAATATGACACCGGATATGCTTATGGGTAAAAAGGAGAATATTCATAATAAGACTAAAATGCTAAGTGAAATTTTGCGGATATCTACGGATGAATTGTCAAAAGAAACGGGCATTTCAGTTGATAGGTTAAAACAAATAGATTCAGGAAGTGATGCGACAATAGCTGAATTAAGAGACATAGCAATGTGTCTGTATGTTGGCGTAACAGATTTGTTAGGTGGTTGCTATTTTGAATCACAGATATCACTGCTAAACGACTTTGTTGACTTTAATGGCGGAATAAATGATAGGGGTATCAGTGGATTTTGGGGTCATGTAGGTATTTTGTTGAATAACAATGAAAAGTATTTATGGTTCCCGATAACAGGTAGGACGAAGACGAATATTGTTAGTAATAGTGAAAATGAAAGGATAGTTATTCCATGTATGAATAACAAAGTACTATATTTGAATATGAAACATATTAAAGAGTTAATACTTTTGGATGATGGTTGTGATCAACCAAGTTATGCCAATTGGGATCCAACTATTAGTTGTGGCGAAATACCTCGAGTAGTATACGAGTCACTGGAAGACTATGTGTATTCGGATAATAATGATCTATCAGATAGACTTAAAACGTGTTTAGATCGTTTAGCTAAACAAAATAAATGGTCAGAAGAGGATATGGTAAGTATGGTTGATGACTCTGTAATACATTTCGCAGACGGTGGTAGCAGAGTTGCTGGGATTGATTTTACTTATGAGGACAATATTTCTGAAGAAGTCTCAAATATATGGGAATTTGGGAGTTCTGCTATACCGGGTAATACGTTTTATTTTATGGATATAGATGAATCAGATAGAATAATTAATGTTAATAATATAGCTATGATAGAACTCCCATTATTAAAAGTTGAAGAAGCAATTAATAGAGAATATGGTTATAGCTATATTTAATGCATTACAGATTTTAAATTAAGATGTTGATGATAATTTTAAACGTATAGACTATATGCTTAAAGTATTAACAAAATAATTACTATTTTAAAGATCTGAAACATGGCCTTTAGGTTTTCGAAAAGTTATGATAAGATATATTTCCAGTATGGGAGGTGTATGATTATGAAAAAGATTTTAATGAGCAAGTATGACAAAACTGTTGGTGATCGTGTAATAAAAGAAGTAGAAATGTCAGATGAAAAGTTTAATGATATTTTTGGAAGACTAAAAAACAAGGAAAAATACATTTCGCAATGTAAAAGAATACTGAAAGAGCCTTAAACAGGGCTCTTTCTTATTTTGTAAAATAATGGCTAAAATTGGCGAAAAAAAGAGGCCCTAATTTGCGTTTTAAGCGACTTTTATGAAGGTAACCGTAATTATAGATTTTTACCTTATTGACATTTAAAATCTGATTTTATATCATAAGCGAAAGGACAGCTTGTTGCGTTATGGGACTGCCATTTATTGGTTCAGCTATACCTGAATGCGAGCTGTTCTTTATTAATCTATAAGTTTCAAATTGTCGTCATCAGTCAGAACAATAAAAAAATGCAACCGCAGCGATATCGCATTAAACAGTAGCATCTTTATAAGCCATGAGCTGTCAACCAAATACAGATCCGATCTCCGCAACGCCTGAAAGTCATGGCTTATACAGAGAAGCAAGTCGGGGGCCTTACCTCGAAAGACATCACCATCCCTGTACTTGAAACTCGTCTGTATAAAATATTATAATCAATAATATAAGAAATGCAAGCAAAAAAGCCGCAGACAGATCAAATCATATAATATTGCCAATGGATGATAAATATGAAATCTTCTTGTCGAAAGGAACTGAAGTCGAACGTGCCTCTGCGATGTTTGCATTCTCGGATCGCCCCAGGGCCTCAGTTTCTTTCTTTGTATAACAAATATAAAAGAAGTTGATCATGGCGAGTTGCCCTCAAAAAATGGGGCTCAAGTCAAAACACCAACTTCTTTTTGATAAAGTAACAAAAACCCATGAAAATGTCAAGTAAAGACAATGGTTGCCATCCTTTTGTTTAAATATTTGACTGGGTGCGAATTTGTCCTTGCAAAAAGAACATATGTTCACTACAATATTCCTTACCAATAAGGAATTGAAGGATATGCAGCGGATTTGATACCATGCATACATGCTATAGGGCTCATTGGAGATAATCAAAAAATAACAGGCCTAGGACATATATATGCTGAATGCTCTGATGATGCATATAGTGATGAGGCAATGGGTATTATCGGTGGTATATGTTTAAACAATGGCAATATGAATTTGTTTTTACAGTATCTGTATCAATATAATGAATTGTAGTGAAATTTGTCAACGCCGACTTCGTTTTGACCGAAAACGCCGACGAAAATTGACCTACTCCCGCCGACTTCCAAGCGCCGGATCCAAATCGCCGACGCGAAGCCTGTCTTTTAATCTGTAAGTGCTTCCCTTGATGTTGACCACAAAAGAATGATGCAGCAGTCTGTCAAGAGTCGCGGTAGCAATAACTGTATCTGACATCATCTCTCCCCACTCGCTGAAATGCTTGTTGCTGGTAAGGATGATGCTTCCTGTTTCATACCGGCGGCAGACTATCTGAAAGAACAGTTCTGCAGCCTCCCGGTCCATTGTAGTGTATCCGACTTCATCAATGATCAGTATGGCGGGTCTGGTATATATCCTCCAGCGCCGGTCCAGTCTGTTCTGACTTTTGGCCTTCAACAGATCCCGGATCATATGCGACAGGTTCGTGAAGTACACCGTTCTGCCGTTTTCGATGGCTTTTAGCGCAAGTCCGATGGCGAGATGTGTCTTGCCGACTCCGGGCGGTCCCAGAAAAAGGACATTTTCATTTCTCTCAACGAACACGAGCGTAGAAAGATCGTTGATCATTTCTCTGTCGATGCTCGGCTGGAAATCGAAATCGAATTCATCGAGAGTCTTGCGTGACGGCAGTTTGGAAAGTTTTAGTCTTGTCTGCTCGCTTCTTCTGCGGCGTGCCTGCTCTTCTTCCAAAAGCAGGCCGTGAAGAAAGTCGAGATATGTTATCTCATCATCACGTGCGGCTTCATCCAGCTTTGCATCCAGGAGCTGTTCTGCGGTAGTGAGCCCCATGTCGTCAAGAAGCTTAAGCGTGTGTTCGTATTCAACCATTTGACACCTCCAGGAGCTCTTCGTATACAGCCAGCGAACGTTTTTCCACATTCCCTGCTGTCTGTCTTGCACTCGGCATAAACGCCATTCCATGTTTTTCGGCAAGTCCGCGGTACTGTCCTTCCATATAGACGATACGTCCCGATCTCGGCTCTACAGCATGCTCCGATATCAGCTGTAATCCGTCGAAGATCTCGATCCGGTCCTTTCCGGCACGCACGGTGACCTGTCTGCTGCTGTATTCCCATGGGACTCCATAACGTACTCCATCGTAGCTTATGAATCCGTCCCGGCTGACGCGCCTGCTCTCATACCGGTAACGGTCACGGATGACCGGATCAGGGAGCGATGACATATGCTCTGATGACAGCATATGATATGCGGTCTCTCCGGTAGTATTCGAAACTTTGGCATTGGCTTTTTCACACCAGGACATGGCCTGCAGATTAAGATCGGCAATATCGGTGAACTCGCGTCCCGGTATGAAATTGCTCTTTACATAATTCACAAGGCGCTCGACTTTGCCCTTTGTCTCCGGTCTTCTGACTCTGCATACCTTCGGCACGAATCCGATATCGCAGCAGAAATCGAGGAACGCCCCGTTCCATATCGGCTTCCCGGATTCTCTTCCGTCGATCACGGTTTTCATGTTATCCGTGAGGACCGTATCAGGGACACCGCCGAAATATTCAAAGGCATCGATGATGCAGCGTTCGAGACTGAAAAGATCGCATCGCTTAGTGAATTCCATGTATCTCATCCTGCTGAAGCCGAGTATCATTATGAATGCCGGTACCTTATGCGTTATGCCCGCGGTATCTATATACTGGCATATACCCCAGTCCATCTGCGCCTGCTGTCCCGGCTTCGTTTCATATCGTCTTACTGCAGGGACTTGTTTTGGCGGACGAAACGGCCTGACATAGTCTTTGAGCACACTTATCTTTCCCTCGTATCCGAGATCTTCTATGCGGTCCATTATGACGACACAGTTGAATATGCCTGATTCCATAAGCCTGTTTATCTCCGGCTTGAACGGATCGAGTTTTGAACCGCGCATTGGGTACTTTGATCTGACGCACGGGCTGGGATCCATATATTTTTTGACCGTATTTTTGGAAATACCGAGTTCTTTGCCTATTGCATAAGCGCTCTTGCCTTCTAAAGCTTTCTCTCGTATCATAGTAATTGACTCACTCCTTATCATTTTGACCTCCATAGCTTGTGTTTGGTTAAAAGCTATGGTATCAGCTGGTAGGCGGGTGGGTCAATTTTTCATCGGCGATATGGGTCAATTATATCCCGGCGTTAACAAAATTTGCAAAAAGATTAATATTGATATTAGATCGATATTTTTACTTTGAAGAACATAGGCATGATATAATAAATAATATTTTGCAGTACTAACGTTTCCAGTTAATAGATTCTGAAGGAGCTACACATGGATATAGAAAAATTCGTTCAGGAAAACTATGATATTATTATGAAAATAATCAACTGTATGAAAGTTGGAATATGGATAACAGATAATAAAGGCAAAGTTTTAATGATCAATGACGAGTCGCTGAAAACTGGAGGTTTAAAGCGCGAAGAACTGATCGGAAGGACAACAGAAGAACTTTTGGAAGCAGGCTACATATTGTATGAATCTTCTGTGCTGAATGCAATAAATAATCGAGATGAGGCAAGTATTATCCAGGAATTAGGTGAAGGAGGCAGCGTTCTTGCAACCAGTGTACCATTATTTGAGAAAAATAAAATGTCGATGGTGATCTGTACAGAAAGAAATATTACAGAAACAATAAAATTAAGAGAACTACTTAAAAAACAAAAAGCACTTTCTGACAAATACGAAAGTGAAATAACACATATCAGAAAACAGGAAATACAGGGGACTGAAAATATTGTTTTTACAAGTTCTGCTATGAATGACATAATTGAGACCGCAATTCGTATTGCAAAAATGAATACAACAATAATGATTACTGGTGAATCTGGTACAGGTAAAGAAATGATTGCAAAATTAATATATGAGCATAGTGAAAGAAGAAATGGACCGTTTATTAAAGTCAACTGTGCTGCCATACCTGAGAACCTTATGGAATCTGAATTTTTCGGATATGAAGAAGGCGCTTTTACTGGGGCTGTAAAAGGAGGCAAAATCGGTTTTTTTGAAATGGCCAATGATGGAACATTGTTTTTGGATGAAATAGGAGATCTCCCATTTGCAATGCAGCCAAAACTATTGAGAGCTATTCAGGAAAAAGAGATAATGCGAGTAGGCGGAGACTGTGAAATACCAGTTGATGTAAGAATAATATCAGCGACAAATAGGAATCTAAAAAACTTAGTTGCAAACGGTAACTTTCGGGAAGACCTTTACTATAGATTGAATGTCGCTTTGATTGAAATAACTCCGTTGAGAGAAAGAAAGGAAGATATCCAACCATTGGCAGAGAGATTTGTAACTGAATTTAATGAAAAATATGGTATGAGTAAAAACCTGACATCAGGGGGAATTTCTGCGTTGAAAGATTATAATTGGCCGGGAAATATTAGAGAGCTGAGAAATATCGTGGAAAGAATAATTGTTGCTGGAGAAAGTAAAGAAATAACTAGTTTTCAGGTAATAAGGCAACTGAGCAAAAATAATATTGATAGCGCTTGGTTAAAAGAGGAATATAGGGAAAAGAATCTGAAACATATCATTGAGGATCTTGAGAAATCTGTTTTAGAGGAGTGCTTATCAGAGGAAGGAAATATTACCAAGGTTGCTGAAGTTCTAAATGTAAATAAATCAACAATATCAAGGAAATTTAAGAAGTATAATATAAACATATAAATGTTGCATTATTGCAAAATATAGTTGCGGAAATGCAACCATATTTAAATTACTGAAAAGTCAGTAAATATGTGCGCAAATAGCATGATAATCGCAAATTAAAAGAATATACCGTGTTGCAAATTCGCAACGCGTTATATTCTTTTTTAGTCAATATCAGTATGAAAATGTTCAAAAATCAATAACGTTAGGGGATTTTGATACTTGGCATGCATTTTGCTTTTCAATAATAGTATGTAGTTATATTGTAAATTATTTTCATACGTAAAAGAGGAGGCAAAAATGAAAGTACTTCAGTTAGGCGCAGGGACACAGGGTATTGCGACAGCATTAGACCTTGCAAAAAATACCAATATGGATAAGGTAGTATTAGCTGATTATGATATTTCAAAGGCGGAGAAAGTGGCTGAAATATGTAATAGGAAATACGGGCATAGAATAGACACAGTAAAATGTGATGTTAACGATAAACACAAATTGGTTGAATTGCTTAAGGAATTTGATGTGTGCATCAGTGTGGTCAATTATTATTATAATTGCATGATAATGGAGGCTTGCCTGGAAGCGAAAACAAACTATATAGATATTGGCGGATTATATGTCGAAACTATCAAACAACCAAAATATGATAAACAGTTCAAAGAAGCTGGCCTTCTGGCAATTATAGGTATAGGCGGGACACCGGGGGTTACTAATGTATGTGCCGAATGGGCTGTTGATCAGTTAGATTCCGTCGATACTATTAATTTCTATTGCGGGTGTGACGATTGGGGCAAATCAAAAAATTTCGAAGTAACATATTCCATTGAAACTATTATGGATGAATTCCATATGCGTCCTATTCAGTATATAAATGGAAATTGGGTAGAAGTGGATCCTCGCAGCGGGGGAATGATGGTTCAATATCCGAAACCGATAGGTGAGCAGTGGGCATATTACCTTATGCATTCTGAACAAGGGACTATAGTCGATTCATTCAAAGACAAAGGCTTGAAAACATGTACTTATAGAATAGGTTTTCCTAAAGATGTATATGATAAACTCATGTTTCTTCATAGTTTAGGATTCAGCAACCAGGACAAAATGAGTTTTGAAGGAAATGATATAAAACCTGTAAAGATCCTCAAAAAACTTATGGAATCTCAGCCTGAAGACCCTGATGCCGAAATCAATGATTGCGACATAATAAAGACAGATGTTTTTGGAACAAAAGATGGTAAAAAAGTCAAATACGAATTAGATGCAGTTTGTCGACCGGTAAAAGAATGGCCGGAATTGCTTGGAGCACAGGTTTATATAGGAGGTGCCCCGGCGTGGGCTGCCGAATTGATAAGGAGGGGGGTAATAACAGCTAAAGGTTCTATGGGTCCGGAAAAATGCATACCTCCAATGCCATTTTTTGAAGAAGCGGCTAAACGAGAAATATATATTAGATCAACTAAGACAGAGCTTCTTGGTACTGATGATTGGGATGCAGTTTTCAAAAAAGAACAAATAAATCAAGGAAAATGAGAAAATTAACGGTTGCATGTACGAAAGGAAAATTATGAAAGTATTGTTAATGGGAGCAGGAGGACAAGGCGGCCCGGCGGCTTCAATAATGGCTCGGGACGACAGCATAGAAAAAATAGTAATTGGCGATATTAATATTGATATGGCTAATAAAGTCAAAAATAAAATCGGCAGCAGAAAAGTAGAAGTTAAAAGAGTTGATGCAAACGATATAGATGATGTTGCAAGGGCCGCCGAGGGAAGCGATGTATTGATTGATCTAATTACTCCTAAGTTTTATTACAAGATTCTACAGGCAGCATTAAAGGCAAAAACAAATTATGTTAATACTGCTTATGACAAATTTATGTGGGACAATAAAATGGAACTTGGGAAAAAACCGAAACTTTTCGATGAATTTGTAAAGTGCCAAAAAACAGCAATTCTTGGATGTGGTATGTCAGCAGGATATACTAATGTGATAGCAAAACTGTATATAGATAAATGTGATACAGTTAAAAGTGTGAAAGTTAGATTGGCAAAAAAAGATCTGTCTATTGGAAAATATGGAGATGCAGTGACAGCATGGAATCCGGGGTGGAGCCCTAAACAGGCACTGCTAGATTTTAAATTGCCGGCAACGGTTTTCAGAGATAGAAAATATGAACTAAAATCAAAACCATTTTCGGAAATAGAAGAATGGGAGTTTCCGGAACCTATGGGTAAAATGCCAGTTTCTCTTCACGCACATGAAGAACCTTATTCTATACCATTAAGTTTTGCTGACAAGGGGCTTGAATACTGCGATTTCAAGTATTATGTGAACATGCAGATCGCTCCAGTAATATCATTGGGTTTGGCCTCAGAGGATCTAATAGAAGTTGATGGCGTTAATGTTAGGCCATTAGATGTTGTTTTGTCAAAGGTCCCAAAACCTGGTGATATTTTTTTAAACGAAGATCCGGCGACATTCGATTATCTTGATAAAAATAAAATTGTATCGATGATGGTCGAAGTAGAAGGCAAAAAAGATGGTAAAGATGTAAGTTATAACGTATATATTCCAACAATGAGTGCTCCAAGACATGAAACTTATGATCACTATGGGACATATAATGTGCAGGTGGCACTGCCTGCTGTGACTGGAGCGAAGATGATAATCGATGGTGAGAAGAAAAAGACAGATGTTCCTAAAGGAGTTATTTTCCCACATGACTTGGATCCGGTTTATTTCTTAAAGTTAATGGAAAACTCGGGGTTCGTGCATAGATTTGAAGCAATTTAAAATCAGAAAGGGAGGTAGATTATGATTGAGAATTTTGGATTTTTTTTGCCGACAGAAATACAATTTGGTAATGGAGTATTACAAACACTTGGTTCGGAGTTAAAAAAACGTGGAGCTATGCGGCCATTGGTAGTGACAGATCAAAGCATGAAAGAAACAGGCCTCATTGATCTTGTTGTAAATGAAATCAAAAAAGTAAACATTCCATTCGATATATTTGATGGAACCGTACCAAATCCTAGAGATTATGACTGTGACAGGGGGGCACAGTTTGCGAAAGAAAAGGGATCTGACTTTCTTATTGCTATTGGGGGAGGAAGTTCTATGGATACGGCTAAGGCAATGGCCACAATAATGACAAATGGCAAGAAAACAAGAGACTGGTTTGACGTAGAACTAGATGTATCCAGTGCTCCGGTTATATGCATACCCACAACTTGTGGAACAGGTAGTGAAGTTACATATAATGCTGTAATCACGGATTCAGAGACACGATTAAAAGCAAACATTTTTGATCCTAAATGTGCTCCAGTATTAGCGTTAGTAGATCCTAAGATGATTAAGAGTCTCCCTGGATTTCTGATTTCATCTACTGGAATAGATGCACTGACACATGCTATCGAAGCGCATGTTTGTAAAATTGCAACACCGATAACTGATGCGATTTCTACATATGCTATAACTTTGATATCAGACAATATTGTGGCTGCGGCTAATGACAGAGATGAAAATGCGCTATGCAATGTAATGCTTGCAAGTACAATGGCAGGCATAGCTTTTGGCAATGCGGATACGGCGGCAGTACATTGCATAGCTGAATGTCTTGGGGGATTCTACGATATACCTCATGGTGTTACAAATTCTATCTTTTTGGCTGATGTATCGGAATTCAGTATACCGGGAAATCCGAAAAAATATGCTGAAGTATCTAAGGCAATGGGAATAAATACAAAAGGATTGGATGATACAGAAGCAGCTCTTTTAGGCGTTGATAAAATTAGAGAGTTATGCAAAGAACTTAATATACCTAAATTAAAGTCATTTGAAGTAATTGATCCAAAAGATTTTCCACATTTGGCAGAGGCTTCATCGCAACATTGTTGCAACCCGAATAATCCAATTGAAGCAACAAGTGCAGAGTACCAAACTATTTTTGAAAAAGTTTACAACTCATAGGAAGGAGGAAGTAAGCTATGTTAGATTTTACAAAAATGTGGGGCATAGCGGACTGGATAGTAATAATAGTTTATTTTGTTGGAATATTGCTTGTCGGAGTTAGCATGAGAAAACGAGCAGGCAAAAGCGTCAAAAGTTTTTTTGTAGCATCAAGAAGGCTCACTATACCAATTATTATTGGCGTCGCTGCTGCAGGATGGTATGACTCTTGGACTATAGTTGGTTTGGCAGAATGCGGTTGGACAATGGGTATAGTTATTATACTTGTCTTTGTAGTACCAGAAGCATTATTACGATTGCCATTAGCAACAATAATAGGCCCACATGTAAGAGATAAAATACCCGATTGGGTGGTCACTGTTCCCGATATGATGAAATACTTCTACAATAATAAAGTTAAACTCATATCAGCTCTTACCTATATAGCAAATCTGTTATATGATTCGGCCTTACTTTATGCTATAGCTGAAGTTTTAAAACTTGTTACCGGTACATCAATGATCCTGTCGCTTGCAATATCAGGGTTAGTTATTGTGTTATATACTGCACTTTCTGGATTATGGGGACTTGCAGTAACAGATTTAATACAATTTGCAATAATGACAGTTTCAGCGGGAGCTTTAATGATAGGAATAGTAGCACTTCATGGTGGAATGCCAGAGATTTGGGATAAAGTTGGCGCAACCAATCCTACGCTCTTAAGCCCAACAGGTGGTATGGGAATTTGGGAAGCCATAGGGTGGATGATATCCGCGTGTGCTATGTATTGTGAGGCGGCTTGTTATCAAAGATTTGGCGCAGCAAAATCTGGCCGTGAGATTAAAACGGCTTATTCGATCATGCTTGCTATGGGTGTAACATTTAGTATGGCAATGGTTATAGCCGGAATGGCAGCATTGGCATTCTTTGGAAATGTTGCCGATAAACCATCTGAAGGATTTTGGGCATTGGTTTTTTCAGTACTTCCAACAGGTATGAGAGGGCTTTTCGTTGCTGCATTGTGTGCGGCTGTAATGTCAACAGTATCTTCGGACTGGCTGTTGTTTAGTACGTGTGCAGTTAATGATATCTATAGATCATTTATTAAGCCATCTATGACAGAAGCACAGACTGTAATGGGAATGAGATTCGCAGTCGGAGTTTTCGGAGTGCTATGCGTAATTGGCACTATATTTTGGGCCAATGGTATAGCAAATGCATGGTACTACCTAGGCGGGTTTTTGTTCGCAATGTTTTTCGTTCCGATAGTCGCTGGTCTATTTTATAAACATAAAACAGCAGCAGGAGGATTAAGCTGCATAATTTATTCAGCTTGCATGTATGTATTGTGGGAATTTATATTAGGTGATCCAGGAGGAATTCCGAGCAGTGTGTTTGTGTCAACATCTGGTGCTGTAGTGTATTTTGTTGTATGTAATTTAACATATAATAAAACACAAACTATGCATGATGCTGGAGAGGAGGTATAGATATGTCACTTAAAACAAAAAAAGTTCTTGCCACACTTTCCGTTATAATGGTTTTTATTTTTAGTGGAATATATCTGATTGTGCCAATGTTTGGTGGATATAACTGGTTAGCATGGATGTTAGGCATACTTAATCTTGCAGCTGGCCCTACCGTATTGGCAGGATATATTGTAGAAGTGCGCAAGGGTATATTTAAAGACGTTGAGGAAGAAGCTAACAAGGAGGAATAAAAAATAAAGAGGTGCATAATATGAAACGTTTATATGCGAAAAATAATGACTATACAATTTTTGCCACACAATCTGTTATGAATAAAGATGATGCAATTGTTGCGAAAATGAGGCAAGTAGAGCCCACACTGTTAGGAAAAAAACTCGTAAATTATGAAAGAAATGGAATTAGGAGAGTATGGGTACCGTATTATTATATGACATATGATTATGAGGTAATACGGAATGTTTTCTTTAACAAATCGAAAAGTTTTAATCGAAGAGGGAAACTTGCTGTTGTGTATGATGTCAATGAAATGCATGCATTCCATTATGATTTGGACGCAGAAGATGAGTTGCCACTTGTTAGAAAAAACATTGACAGCATAGAAGGTTCAATACTTCCGGATAAGGATATTGAGGAAATTCGCGCAAACGCAGAAAGATCTGTACAACGGCAGATATTGTGGAAAGCTTATAAAATGGAAGGAAAATTGAAACCAATAAAAACTGTCAAATTTTTCAGGGAAGCATGGGAGCTTGACCTGAAATATAAAGACAGGACATTTATTAAATATGCATACCTCGATAAGTATGGTATTCATGATGAAAAGGCTAGAGGGCTTACGGCAAGACTAGAAAATATGTAATGCCGATCACTTAATCAAGAGTTCTGTTAGAATAATGGTCACCATTTCCGGCATATATTTAGCATGATATGTATGGTGGTAGAATTAGTTGATATGTGACGTTATAATTATTTGTCATGGTAATGATGTACCATTATTTTAACAGAATAAAGTCAAATGTATTTAATGCCTAAATCTTGAAATCAGTTACTAATGCAGGCAGAGCAAATAGATAACTGTCTTAATGATACGCAGCTATATCAATGAAAACAACCCGGATGCACAAAGGGTGCGCAAAGGGTGCGCAAAGGGTTACAAAGGGTTACAAAGGGTTACAAAGTATCATATTGAGCTCGAATGATATGTGCTAAAAACCGTTGAAACTTCAACGGTTTTTTAGATTTTTAATGTATTTTTTTGCTATCAGCGCAAGTAAACTAGGCATTTTCAAGTCATAATATTTATGGAAGAAAGTGTGATACAAATCCATAAGCATTGTTATATATCAGAAAAGGGATTAATAAAAAATGCCGCGGATGTATAATCTTTATAAGATGATTTAGTAAACCAACAATTTATTCACAACATTCCTGTCACTTATTTGCTATACTTTTTTATATCTGGTATTGCAATAATTGTAACCTCCCCAGTCCATGTTTTAGATATTCATATAACAACACATACGTTGAACAGGTCTACAATAGCGAATCATTTTTTAGAATATAATGATCGCATATGTGATATAATATAATCGTGTAAATTGGAAAGTATTGGTATTGCGAGCTTCGGGGTTTTATTATTTCAAAGTATCACAGCAAGGATCGGCATTACTCTGAAGCTTATGAGAGAGGATGTGAAAGATATGAAGAAGATCTTTATCTTGTTGCTCTGTTTGGCTGTAGTAATGGTTATTTCTGTCGGCTGTGGTTCTGCAGCAAAAAAAGACATGGACAGTGCTGTTGACACCGCAAACGTATTGCTTCAGAAGGATGCAAAGGCATACGATCCAACCACAAAAACTGATCTTAAAAAAGCAGTGAAGGCAAGTGATGATGCAAATGATGACAGTGCATATAAAAAATCTGCTAAAGCAATCAAAGTAGCCACAAAAGCATATAAAAACAGCATAAAACAATTGAAACAGGTGACTAATCCAAAAGAGTCATTTATTATTGAGCGTGCAAAAACTGTGAAGACAATTACTCAGGTAGAAGCAGCAACAGAAAAGACCGATGAAAATAATATGATGAATAAAAAGGGGGGATATACTTCATATATCGCATTGAAATCGTCGATGGTGACGGATTCGTATTATGCAAACCAATCGGCATTAAAAGCTGGTAATGATGGGGGTGGAGCAATAGAAGCATTTAAAACGGTAAAGGATGCAAAGGCGAGAGATGAGTATTTATCTACATTTGATGGTAGCGGTATGTTGGCTCCGGGAACGCATAAAGTTGTTGGGACCCTTGTTGTACGGACATCCAATGAGCTAAAAGCATCACAGCAGAAGAAACTGGAAAAATGGATTGTTGATTCACTGATAAAACTTGATGAGTGACACATCAATAATTAATTTCATTAAAGATGATTTTCTTGCTGATATATATGCGGCTGACGGAAATCTATACAAAACATATCTGAAAGCCTGCAAAGAAAAAGGATTCACTAAAAATATCTCTTCAGATAGCGATTGGTACTATTCTGCTGATGATAAAGATGGAAATGAATTGGAATTGGTATTTGATAGTGATAACGACGATATCCAAATATCACTCATGCCTAAATCATGACATAAGTTACTAAAACCGGCGTAGTAAATATATAACTGTCTTAATGAGATGCAGATATATCAGCGAACACGACACAGAGACGATAGTATTATATTGAGTTACAGTAATAAACGCCAGAGACTGTTGAGATATCACGGTTTTTGGCGTTATAAAACATTTGTTTTATAAGTACTGATAGGTTTCAATTACTTTACGGAATCAGTTTTTTGGAACAGTTCATACATTGATTTGATGTCAGTGAAGAATAAAAAGGAAAGGATTATTATATGTTGGAAACAGTGCTGCGAAGAATAGAGAAAGAAATTAGACTTGTAAAAAAATATCGGTGTGAGAATATATTTTATAAACAATATCAAGTGTGCAAATATTTATCTGACCGCAATGTCCCATATTACTTCAGAGGAACAGCAAATAACAGCTACCTAAAGCATTCCTTTATATAGACAAAATGAAAAAATCATGTTAGTATACATATGTCATAATATTTAATTAATTTGATGCAGGATGTTATTGTTGGATTATGTGAGGAGAAGCAAGATGAAAAAGAAACTAGGAAGTAAATTACTGGCAGTTTTCATGTCAGTAGCGATCATGCTTGCATTTACGCCAATGCTCGCGGTCGATGCGTTTGCTCAAACAAACACATACACAGGCACAGGTATAATCGGTGGCAGCAGTGTTACGGGAGCAGATATCGGCATTACCATTGATTATTCGAAACTCAGTAAAAATGGGGCTTCTAATTTCGGCGATAGAAGTAATTGCAACTACTTACTGAGTGTTACTGCTGGAATAACACAAAATGGTGTTTATGGGAAATGGCCTGTTCCCTATTATAGTGAAAGCGAAGCTTACTGGACCGGTAGTGAATGGAGAGGAAATAATGGATACTATTTTAGTGACGGAACCATAAATTTGTCTAATAACGATAACAGAATAATCTTGGAAGTGGGCAAATATTCACCGCATTCATCTGACTATAACAAGGGCACCCCTGACTGGAAATGGATCAATTATACTGTCTATTTAGAGTACAATACTGTGACTTATGCTTTAAATGATTCAACTGAGAGCCTTGGGGGCGTACCAACTAGGGAGTATAAGTATCAGGATCAGGCAATGAATCTGACGACAGAAAGACCGACTAAGCCGGCAGCTGATGGTACTGCATACACGTTTATAGGCTGGACAACGGTCAAGAACGGCACAACAGTGCAGTATGCTCCCGGAACGGAATATGGTGTCAATAAGGATATGACGCTTTATCCGGTATGGAGTACTGAGAAGAGCTATGATGTTACATTTGACCTGAATGCAACAACGGCAAGTCCGTATTATTTTTCTGGCGATTCTCCAAATTATGTCACGACAACAAAGGAAACTATAGTAAGCGGATATACTGCATCAGAACCGACATCCGTTTCCAAACAAGGAACAACTGACAAGTTTAATTTTGATTCCAGTTTGACATATAAAGATAATAAAACTACTTATATCTTCAATGGATGGAACACAAAGGCAGACGGCAGCGGTGATACCTGGAATTTCAATGATTCCAAGGTAAATAAAGCCACTACACTATATGCTCAGTGGAAGAAAGTACAGAATTATGATGTTACATTTGACCTGAATGCAACAACGGCAAGTCCGTACTACTTTACAAAAGATGGTGATAATTATGTCACGACAAAAACTACAACTGCAGAAAGCGGAACCACCATCTCAGAACCAGAATCAGTTCTTAAGAAAGAAGCATCTGGCACTTTTAAGTTCGATTCTACTTTGAAGTATACAGACAATAACGCCGAATATACCTTCAACGGATGGAATACTAAATCTGACGGTACCGGTGATAAATGGAGCTTCAATGATTCCAAGGTAACTAAAGCTACTACATTGTATGCTCAGTGGAAGAAAGTACAGAGCTATGCAGTCAGCTATAACATCAATTCTGATGCCGCAATAGCCAATAATTTTACTGCACCAGCTACCGAGTATGTTGTAGAGGGTAAGGAAGCTACGGCTCCAACATCTCCGATTTCGACGGACCATTTCACATATGAAGGCAAGGAATACTATTTCAACGGATGGAATACGAAACAGGATGGTACAGGGGACTACTGGTCCTTTACAACAAATACGGTCGACAAAGACATAACGCTTTATGCTCAGTGGGGTACGGAAAAATATTACACTGTAGTATTCGACGATAATGTAAAGGGGAGTTCTCTTGAAAGATATGTCTATGCAAAAGAGCCTATAGGGAATACAACTGTTGCAAATTTCGATGGGACGTATACTGATAAATCAGTTCTTGAATCTGCCGTTGCGCCTTGCCCGAAATTCTATCGCGTAGATTACAATTTTGATGGCTGGAGCACTAACAGCAGGGGCTCGGATACATATCTGGATAATAAAACAATAAAAGCCAATTTTGATTCACTTGGTACTATTGCAAATACTGATAATACGATCACACTTTATGCCAAGTGGTCACCAAAGTATTCATCAGGAACGAGTGTAAAGATCAAGACAAATTCTTTGACTGATGGTACATATGCAGAATATTACAGCAAGTATATTAAGGCTCAGTCAAATGATGCAAATAAAGAATCTGTGTACAGAAATTTTGTTATCGTAGATGAAGAAGGAGATACAGCCGACAGCCAGAGCCTTGGTGTAAAGGGATTGTATTTGAACAGGTGTACAGGTGAGGTATATGGAGCGCCTGAAGAGGATGGCGATTTTACATTCAATGTAAGGGTTTGTAATGATGATGGCACATGGATTTCGGACCCTGTTAAGGTTTCAATTCATATCGATAAGGCTGACCTTTCAGTAGATTTGAATAATACAGAGTATTCCAAAGTTTATGGCGAAAATGATCCAGATGGACTCAACGTATTGTCAATTAATCTTGTGACTAGCACTAGTAAAGTTGATGGTGTGAGTGTGAGTTATAACAATAGCGATGGAACAATGACTGTGCTTCATGACTATCAAGATTACATAAACGATCAATATGATAATAGCGTAGGTTTTGATCCTGAAGATATTGATACATATATGTATGCGTCAGATCCTCAGGGATATAAAGACCACACTGTTCGTATATTTGATAAAATCAATGTTAAACTTGGACGGGTTACAGGAGAAGATGCTGGAATGTACAAGAGATACCTTTCAACATTTGATGGAGCCGATAATGGGCATCGGGTATACTATTTCGAAAGCAATAGTACAGCTTTAGGTAATAATGTAGCTTGGACTGAAACAGATTTAACACTTGATAATTACTACAACGTCAGTGAAGGAGCTCTCGGAAATACTGATTCTAAAGACGCAGAGGGGAATTCCTACGCAGACAATTACTTCCTGAAAATCACTGAAAAACCAGACGTTGAATTTACGGCTAAGGAATATACTTATGGAGAGCTTGCTGCCGGAGATAAGGTCAATGGTGATTGGAACAATAATATCGTCTGTGACGCTAATGGAAATGTTGGTGATAAAGTAGGCATTGAGGATATAGGAACAGCAAAGGTAGCCAGTGCTGATAAACTGACAGCGAAAGGACTTCTGTCGGGAGCAGGAAAGCTCAAAGCGACTAAGCCTGGCACACCATCAACTCCATATTCGACAGCCGATGCGCTGGTATTTTCATCGACTAACAACTGGAGTGCATTGAATCCTGGCTCAGCATTATCTACAACGAAGTCAGATGTGACAACTGCTGATTACAAGGACCCTTCACTGTCACTCACAGTTAACAAACGTACAGTAACAGCTGAAGCAGCAGCTCCTAAGACACCTGGAACGGTAATGGCAGGAACAAAGGTCGTAAAATCTGATATTGAAAAACTGATCAAGCTTTCAGCTGCTAATGGCGGTAATACAGGAGTTATAAATGGCGATGATGTAAGCATAGATGTAACAAAAGCCGCATACATTATCAACGGCAAGTCTTACAGCTATAGCAACGCATTGAAACAGCTTACAAATAAAGCAGCAAAATCCGGAAATTATAATTTCCAGATAGTGATCAATAATGGAAAAAGTACAGGCGTACTTGCAGGAAAGGATGCGGAGAACTACTCCATCGATCAGACGGTCAATGTGAAGCTTCATGTTGCCAAAGGCATACTGCTTGCAAAGGCAGGCCCGGCAGGGAAGAACAGCATCAGGACTTTGTGGAAATCAGTTGACGGCGCAGGATACTATGTTGTCTATGGGTCCCCATGCAGCAAGTCATTAAAGAAACTGAAGACTGTCAAAGCAGGTAAGAGTCTTGCATATACGCAAAAGAAGCTGAAGAGGCATCAGGCATACAAGTACTACGTCGTTGCATATAATACTTCTGGAAAAGTCATTGCAAAAAGCAGGCTGGTACACAGTATTACATCCAAGACTTTTGGCAAGTATGCTGAAGTAACCAAGCTGACTGTCACTCCTAAATCGGTGGTATTTACAAAAGCTGGTAAGTCAAAGAAGATTTCCTCAAAAATCAAGGTATACAAGGAAAAGAAAGCTTTGAATCATAGCCTTAAATTCAGATATCTTTCAAACGATTCAAGCATTGCAAAGGTAAGCAACTCAGGTCGTATTACCAGCGTATCTGCAGGAACATGCACTATATACGTGCAGGCTATAAACGGTATGTGGAAAGGTATCAGCGTAACAGTAAAGTAAGTATGACCTGATATCATAATTATAGTATTCAGAAAATCATAAAAGGAAGTCGATCACGACTTCCTTTTATTTTGCGTAAATAAAATCAAACGGTGTGCAGGCTAATAAATGATAGCATTTTGATAGCAAAAAATCGGTAAGCGGCCAAAAACCATCTCATACATAGAAAACCATCTCACTGGAATGCAGCTATATCAATGGAAACAACCCGGATTCATAAAGTCTCATATTGAATTCGAATAGCCTCAGGGGGGCATGCCCTCTTGAGGCATCGAAATCACTGAGCTGCAGCGATTCACAAAAAAGGCGCGGTACTGAAATGGCACTATAAATACATATGTGGTAATAAGCATTGGACAGTAGATTTTTCAACGTGTCCGCTGCTTTTTTATTATAGTTGGCATTCATAGAATATGCCATGATGCCAAAAGCATTCGCTCAATTTTATGAAGTATTGTTGAGGTATGATATAATTGTTTCATTGCAATATACAAACTGGAATTTATTTTGGAGGCCCAAATATGATGAACCTTATCGTAAAAAAATTTGAGCAATTGACTACATTGGAATTATACGAAATATTGAAATTGCGCGTGGGTGTGTTTGTTGTTGAGCAGAATTGTCCATATCAAGAAATTGATGATATCGACAAACATGCTTATCATGTGTTTTTCTCGGAAAATGGGGTTATTCAGGCATATTTACGTGTGATTGATGCGGGAATCGTGAATGAAAATGTTGCAATTGGGCGCGTTATTGCACGGAAAAGACGCTGTGGTATGGGTACTAGAATTTTAGAGGCAGGCATTGAGACCGCAAAGAATATAATGGGTGCAGCAGCAATATATATCGAAGCACAGGTATATGCTAAAACATTGTATGAAAAGGCCGGCTTTAAACAGATATCCGAGGAATTTCTTGAAGATGAAATCCCGCACATTCGTATGATATTGGAATAGATGAATGGTATAAATTCAGATTTGTCGATGAAGACCGGGTCGTTATGAAAACACAATGAAAGTTATTGCTATAGATAACTGTTATGAGCATCTGAAGCGGGTCTGCCTGATTTTCTCTTGTACGGGAGTACGTCGCATAAAGATCTGCAAGATCCATTTTCCCCACAAACTGACTCAGCAGCCTCACGCAGTCATTGTTTTTTTTGGGGTGCAAGAAAAAAGGACTGCGCATCAAGGGATTGATCCCTTAATGCGACAGCCCCTTGTTTAATCACATATATGGATTAGATTATTTGACTTTTAAACCGAATTCGTCTGCTATGGATTGAGTTTTGCTGGTAATTGGGAATGCAATTATCATATCATTTTCCTGACCTGTGTCCGAAGCCTCATATGAGGAATCCCATCCATATACCAGTCTTTCAAAACCTTTGACGAAGTAACCGTCATCGTTTTGATCTGTAGTATCATATGGATCTGCAAGGATGATAACATCATCTTGAGTGCGTGCTGTTCTCATATCATCATAACCAACAATTACTTGCCAGTGTCCGCCCCATTCATCGGAACCGACCATAACTGGTATTCCATTGTTTATGAAATATGGAATAAGTCCGTTATCACTGCTTCCTCCCTGCAGTGAATACTCTTTCCCTGATGTACCCTTGATAGTTGACCAATCACTATTGGGATCAGTCAGATCATTCTTGGTTAGATATGTCCATTGCTGATCATGCATTTTATTCATATAATTGAACATACGTTTCATACCGTAGAGGTAAGTCGCTCCGGGTTCACCGTTCTGTCGGTTGTATGAAAGCGTGATCTCACTTTCGAGAGGATTAGTACCATTGCTGTTCATGCCAAAATGCTCCATGACCATCATCGCAGATGTACAGCCGCAGGTCCATTCGGTAGCTTGCTGTTCAGTCTTGAAGTTTTCAATCATTTTCAACGTATTCGTCGGTTCTGTGGATGTACCGTTTTTATAGTTATAGTAATCATAGAAATTGTAGAATGGTGAATGATCATAATCGAAATCACGTTCATATCCTGCTGCGCCGCCCAGGTTGAAATGTGGGCCGAGTTCTACATCATCTTTATAATATTTCTGTATATCGGTTGCTGTCTTGCCATAAAGTATACTGTTCAATTTGTTTGTATCATTGTTCACAATTGTGTTAGACGCATTATTGCTGATGCCGCCCGTAGTGCTGGGTTTATAACTCCATCCTGATGAAGGATAAGCGACCATGAATTTGGTGCCGGTGACCTCATTGTTCCAGTTGAGTGTGCCGTATTCCAGCCTTTCATATGATTGTATAACATATCCATCTGCATTCTGGTCTGTTGTATCGTATGGATCCATCATTATCAGTTGATCATCAGCAGTGTTTTCTGTATTCATATTGTCATATCCTATGATCACTTGTGCATGCGCGCCAAAGCTGTCCCATATTACCGTTATAGGATGTCCCTGCTTAAGCTGTGATTGAATCCAGGCTGAATCGTATAGTTTGTCTTGATAGCCTTTGGTATTGGAATCGACATATTTCCAGCTGCCAATCTTCAGCTTGTTCAAATGTTTGTAAACACTTTCCAATTCGTTCAAGCTCGTTCCGCCGCTGAGAGATTTTTTCGTAGAACCTCTGAGCGAAGCCAAGTCTTCTTCATTAAGATCGCCGCGTTTATTGTACCAGTTCAGTACTGTAACCGTAGAAGTCATTACACATGCCCAGCCGGTTGATTGGGACTGACTTTTATATCCTTCAAGCATCGTTAGTCCATTGCCGGATTTCATGTTGTAATAATCGTAAGTAGGCCAGTACTTGCTGTTTGCGACATTAGAAAAATCATTGGTTCCGCAGTAATCAGTTATGCCGTATCCTGACAATTGTCTTTCTCCGAAGGGTATTCTGTATTCTTTGCCGTAAACAGTTTTCGCAGTTGCATCGCTGAGGTAAGGCTCAGTTTTCGTTCCTGCACCGTTTTTCCAAATCATGTTCTTATTCCATTTAGATGAAGCATCCTTGCGTTTTACCACCTTTATTATGTCGGCTGTTTTATTCCCATTGTTGTCAATTAGTTGAATGTAGTTGCCAAATATGTTTTTTTTGCTTTTCTTAGCTTTTTGGAATTTATTTGTTTTTTTGTTCCAAATATAAACTTCAGCTTTTTTCTTTACAGGGGTATAAACAAGTTTTTTGGATGAATAGTCACCACATAGTACATACTGCTGTAAAACTTTGGTTTTATAAGAAGATTTCGATGTAGTTGCTGCATTCACATTGGAAAGGCTGAATGAAAAACTCATTACAATTACCAATGAAAAAATCAGCGTATACGCCACGGATTTTTTGCAAATAGCATTCATATTTTTCACCTCACTTTATTGCACACTGTTTGTTTTAGGCATTATATCATTAAAATACGATCCCGTGTGTATTAATTGTGAGAAAATTCAATTATTTTATCGTTGCTTCTTTAACAAAGTATTATATATATTATTGGAACATAATTTAAAAATTATTGTGTGATTACGGATATAGTTTGCTGCCATATATTGTAAATAGCACAGTCAGGCTGATCTGATCCCACCTTAAAGCAGTACTAATTATACTCATTATGATATAATGACAGACAACTATAATAGGTTGAAGGAGTGATATCGTTGCTAAAACAAATAAGATATTTTATTGCAGTTGTGGATTGCAATAGTTTTACTGAAGCAGCAGAGCAGATGTACATTTCGCAGTCTGCGATATCTCAGCAGATCCAGTCACTGGAAAAAGAACTGGGAGTAAAGCTTATCATACGAGAAAACAGAAAATTTACGCTTACTCCAGCAGGTGAACATTTTTATCGCAACAGCAAGGGAGTTGTCGATGCATTGGAGAAGCTTACTCGTGAAACCGTGCGAATTGGAAAAGACAGTGAAGCATCTCTTCGGATCGGATATTTACGCTGCTATAGCGGACAGGAACTTCACGAGGCCGTAGCGCAGTTTTCGGAAAAATATCCCGAGGTCGATATCACGATTATCAACGGCACTCATGAAGAATTATATGATATGCTTCGAACAGGCAGTGTTGATCTTGTATTAAATGATCAAAGGCGCGCATTTTCAGACGAATATGTTAATTTCGAACTGGTGAAATGCGGATGCTATATTGAAATCTCAAGGCGCAGTCCATTTGGAGATAAAGAGAATGTAACGCTTGAAGACCTGGAACATACTACATGCATCTTGATCTCGTCAAAGGAACGACAGAACTCAGAAGAAAAATATTATAAAAATACACTGGGATTTTCGGGAAATTTTATTTTTGCCGAGAACCTGGAAGAAGGGAGATTGATGGCAATCGGCGGACGCGGGTTCGTACCTGTTGAAAGCGTGGGAACACTTCCGCAGACACAGGCAACGCTGACAAGGATCCCTCTTATAAGGGACGGCAGGCAGATAATGAGAAATTATTGTGTATTCTGGAGAAAGGAAAACTCAGGATACTATATCGAAGAGTTTGCTGATACACTAAAAAAACTGTTAAAAGAATAAGGATGTTGAACAACAAATTGACTAAGGGCTGCACTCATGTAGATTGCAGTCCTTTTCGATTCGAATAAGCAAAACTTATCGTTTATATTAAAAACCGAAATTGCTCATTTGTCTCACTATTTATAGAATAGTGTACAGAAGATAAAGATAAAAATTCAGCAGATAATATTCTGGATCAGGCGAATTTGAAAGGAGAAAAATCATGTTTAAAGAAGTAATGCTGCTTGCAGGTGCGGGTCAGATAGGCATGGCTATAGCGAGAAGAATGGGCTCTGGAAAAAAGATAGTAATCGGTGATAAAAGTGAAAGGAACGGACAGGCTATTGCAGATATGATGAATAACGCAGGCTTCGATGCGGAAGCAGTTGAAATGGATCTGTCATCGAGAGAATCAATAGTAAGCATGATAAAAAGAGGCCGGGAGTATGGTGAGATCAAGATGCTTGTAAATGCTGCAGGAATGTCTCCGAGTCAGGCATCTATTGAGGATATATTGAGAGTAGATCTTTATGGAAGTGCAGTGCTTATGGAAGAAACAGGCAAAGTGATCGCAGAAGGCGGGACAGGGATACAGATATCCAGTCAGTCAGGCTTTCGTATGCCGGCGCTAACGGCAGAGCAGGACAGGGCTCTGGCGATGACAAAGACAGAGGAACTTTTGTCCCTTGACTTTCTGCAGCCAGAGAATATTGAAAACACGCTGCATGCATACCAGCTGTCAAAACGAGCAAATGAAAAACGCGTAATGTATGAAGCAGTTCGCTGGGGAGAACGCGGTGCCCGCATCAATGATATTGCGCCAGGAATAATCGTAACACCGCTGGCAATCGATGAATTCAACGGGATTCGCGGCGATTTCTATAAAAACATGTTTGCAAAGTGTCCGGCCGGACGTCCTGGGACGGCAGATGAAATAGCAGATCTTGCAGAGCTTCTGATGAGTGAGAGAGGCGCATTCATTACCGGTGCTACTTTCCTTGCTGATGGAGGAGCAACAGCATCATATTATTATGGGCCGCTTCAGCCGGAGCAGAATTAAGCAATCAGGCAAAAGTTTCTGCTACTGATATTACGAGGATATAAAAATGATGATTACAAAAGAAGCAAAAGAATATCATGAAAGAATGTTTCCAGGCTATGTGTCAGAGTTATACGAGACAGACCCGGAATTCATAGAGAGATTTGACAATTTCGCATTTGACGAAGTCGTGAATCATGACAATCTAGATGATCAGACAAGAATGATGGCAATTTTGGCTGCCCTTTTAGGATGTCAGGGGATAGATGAATTCAAAATCATGGTTCCGGCTGCGCTTAATTTGGGTGTCTCATCCATAGAAGTAAAAGAAATCTTATACCTGGCAACTGCATATCTTGGGATCGGAAGAGTATTCCCATATCTTAAGGCTGTGAACGAGATACTTGTCGATCGGGATTTCGAACTTCCGCTTGATCCCCAGGCCAATACTGATGCAGATGACAGGCTGAAAAAAGGAGAACAGGCTCAGGTTGATATTTTCGGTGAAGCCATGCGCGGTTTCCATAAATCAGGCGCGGCGGAAACGGTACATATCAACAAGTGGCTTACAGACAATTGTTTTGGAGACTATTACACAAGAAGCGGCCTGGATCATAAGCAACGCGAAATGATAACATTCTGCTTTCTTGCTGCGCAGGGCGGTTGCGAACCGCAGCTGACAGCTCACGCCAAAGCAAACATTAATATTTGGAATGATAAGCTTTTCCTGATAAACATAGTATCACAGTGCCTGCCGTTTATTGGGTATCCGAGGAGTTTGAATGCTATAAGCTGCATCGAGAATGCGGCAGAATAATGAGGAAACGATTATGAAGAATCTTATATTTTACTATTCCAGAGCTGGGCAGAATTATGTTAATGGGATCATTAAGGATTTTGCAAAAGGTAATTCTGAGGAGGCAGCGGAGTTTTTACATAAAGCCGCAGGCGGGGATATTTTCAAAATAGAAACGGTAGAAGAATATGTTGTACATATAGATCTTCCTTGAAGAACTCAAAAAAATGTGTAAATATATAGGTGATAATAAGAAAGATTACAGGAACTCTACGATTAGTTGATTGAAGTCGATACCTTATCATGTTACCATTTCGTGATGTATGGTGAGGTTTTATACACGAAATGAGATAAATAATGATATAGGAGGTTTCTATTATGGATGCTGCCAGAAAAAAAGAACTTAAAGAAGCATATAAATCGAGGAAGGTCGTTGGAGGCATATGTTCTATACGCTGCAGCGGAAGTCAAAATGTGAGAATTCAGGCAACAACAGATATTGAAGGATCAAGGAACAGATTTGATTTTGCTGTTTTAACGGGTACCTGTCCGGATCATTCTATGCGAGGCGACTGGCTCAAATATGGATCAAAATCATTCACCTTCGCTGTATTAGAAGAAATCAAGAAAAAAGACAGCCAGACTGACGAAGAATTCTCAAAGGATGTTGAGACTTTGCATGATATTTGGTTAGAAAAGATTGCAAAGGAAGGCGGGCAATAGACATGGAATTTTTTTTTAAACATTCTTAAAGCGAGTGGCTCGGACCTGGCTGTTGATATCGACACAAAGACAATAATGACTGCCGCATATAATGATGATCAGACCTGTCAGAGTTTCCTGCGCGTCAATATCAAGTGCCGATCTAGTCACTGTATTGACATTAACTGATAGACGGCCTATACTGATTAAGTAATCACTTAATTAGAAGGGACGGCATTTTATGGATATCAGCATTTTACATAGAATAACAGAACCAACAAAATTTCAAATCATTCAACTTCTTATGCAGCACAACTATTGCGTCCGTGCATTGTCTAAAAAGCTTGGTATAAGCGAACCAGCGGTTTCCCAGCAATTGAATATACTGAAAAATGACGGTATCATCAGCGGCAGGAAAATAGGATATCAAATGCATTATCAGGTCAATGTCGATCTGATAGAGGAAGCGATCAACGTCCTGCTTTCTTCTTTTGAAAAAGGTGCAGTGCTGCCTGCCGTCGATGCAAATTGCAGCTGTGAATTTGCTGCAGGTTGTATACGCTATAGAAACGACAGAACAACAAGCAAATGAAAAACGATTATCTGATTACAGGGGGTCCACTAAGGAGTCTGCTTGTTTTTTCGTTACCGATGATTCTTGGCAATCTGTTTCAGCAGTTTTATACGATGGCGGATTCTGCAATCGTTGGAAGGTTCGTCAGTGAACAGGCGCTTGCTGCTGTTGGCGCATCGTATGCACTGACAAATATTTTTATTTGTGTTGCTGTAGGCGGCGGTATAGGTTCGTCTGTCATAGTAAGCCGACATTTTGGAGAGAAAAATTACGGAAACATGAAAATTTCAGTCAGCACGGCTATGATTTCTTTTCTGTTCATGAGTATCATCCTTGGCGGAATCGGATCGATTTTCTGCAGACCCATTATGATACTGCTGAATACTCCGAATGATACACTCGGCATGGCTGTTGTATACCTGAAGATTTACTTTCTTGGTTTGCCTTTTCTTTTTATGTACAATGTGATTTCCTCGATGTTCAATGCATTGGGAAAATCGAAGACGCCTCTTGTATTTTTGATTTTTTCATCCATGTTGAATGTGGCTCTTGATCTTTTCATGGTTTTGACATTGGGAATGGGTGTTGCAGGAGCGGCTTGGGCAACATTGGTTTCACAGGGAATTGCAGCCGTTTCCTCATTTTTTTTATTGAGAAAGTTTTTAATACAGTTTACGTCGGTGAGAAACAAAACATTTTCAAAAGCAGAACTTTCCAGCATGTTAAAAATCGCCGTACCGTCTATTCTTCAGCAGTCTATAGTTTCTATTGGGATGATGCTTGTTCAATCTGTGATCAACAGTTTCGGGGCCGGCGCGCTTGCGGGCTTTTCCGCTGCCATGCGCATCGAATCTATTTGTGTAGTGCCGATGGCAGCCATCGGAAACGCCGTATCTTCTTTTACCGCTCAGAATATCGGTGCCGGAAAAGAGGAGCGAGTCGTACATGGATATCATGCGGCGAATATCATGACTGTCGTCTGCGGGGCGCTTCTATGCCTTATACTGGAATTATTTAATAAGTGGATCATCGGAATATTTTTGGGATCAAATGGATCCTCTGCTGCTTTCAATACCGGACAGGAATATCTTGTTTTCATGGGCTGGTTTTATTTTTTGATTGGTTTCAAGATGGCTGTGGACGGGCTCCTTCGAGGTGCCGGAGATATGAAGATGTTTACTATTGCCAATCTTGTCAACCTTTTTATAAGAGTATCTGTGTCGATCATATTTGCGCCTCGTTTTGGGATCATGATGGTTTGGGTATCCGTACCGCTCGGATGGTTTATGAACTGGCTTATTTCGTTTTGTCAGTATCGAACCGGTCATTGGAAAAAATCAGTAACGGGTTCACATTCCTATTGAGCAAGGAAGGCTGAGAAGCAATACTGGTGTTCACACAGCCACAGCCGGTATATGATCCGGAAAAGAAAGGTTTTCAGGATAATGCCGGTGCAGAAGAAGGAACTCAATATTCATGTCGTATAAACTGGTTCGGGAGCTGTGCGGCAGCATGGAAGATGTGCCGAAAAAGGATACAGCCAAGTCGCAATAAGAACTGCATCTTCAAACTGAGCAGATAATCGCTCTGCGTGAAATGCCGAGTTGGATAAGGACAGAATAAACTTAGCAAGTATGGAAAAGCGGAGAATTGGGTTTTCTGTTATCATAATAATAAAGAAAGGTGACACGTATGGGATATCGGGAAGACATGGAACAGTGTCGGGAATATATCAGCAAAAATCTGCATGAGGATATTACGGCATCATCGCTTGCAGATCTGTTCGGGTATTCCTTTTATCACTTCTGCCATGTTTTCAAAAGCAGCAGCGGGATATCGGTCGGAGAATACCTGAGAGACGTCAGACTGTCGCAGGCGGCGGTCGATATAATGAATGGAAGCAGTGTGACAGAGGCGGCGCTGGCAGCGGGCTTTGAGACACCCTCTGGATTTGACCGTGCGTTTCGCCGAAGGTTCAGCATGAACCCAACAGAATACAGAAAACGTAAGGGAGGAAATTTTACCATGATACCTGAAATTAAAAAGTTCGAAGCTTTCACAGCGGCAGGTTATTCTTTTGCTTCGCCAGAGGATGAACTGGATATTCTGGAGAATGGCGCATACTGGCTGGGCAGGAAATTTGATGCAGTAAGTAAGGAAGACTATTCTAAACTATGTGCTAAGGGAAAAGGTGAGATAGGTGCATGGATGCATCCATCAGACAAGTCCGGCGAACTCTACTATTTTTTCGGACCTATAACTGCAGATAAGAGTTTCATTCCGGAAGGCATGGCTGCTATCGATGTTCCGGCGGCAGAATATGCAGTATTTACTGTACCTAAGGCGGATACCAGAGAAGGATTGAATGAGAACATCAAAAAAACATGGAAGTTCATCTTTAATGACTGGTTCGATGGCAGCAGTTATAAATTCGATCACACTGCGATGGACTTTGAATATTACCTTGGTGAGGATACATTTATTTATGTACCTGTGGTAAATAAGTAAGCGTCATCATTTTAAAATGATCATAAGGGTGGTCTTTCGTATACTCATGTCAGTTTTCCCGATCGTAAAAGCCGCAGTAGTTGAATACTGCGGCCTTCGTATATCATTTCCATTGTCAAAATCCGTTGAGATCTAAAATGTTTTATGATGTTTACGTAAAATCGACGAAAAAATATTTATTGAATTCATAAAGAATATATGCAAGAGGTTCCGTTTGTATCTTGGCAAGTGGAAAAGTAAAAGTATATAATACATATAATATTTGCAGATGTTGTCAAATGAAATAAAGTACGACGAATGCGGCACCTGTTTTATGGTATGTCCGGCAGGCGCAGTGACGCATAAGGGAGAATACAGGTGAACAGATTACAGATAATTTCTTTTATCGGGTTGATGATATATTTTGCCCTGCTGGTTCTGGCAGTGGTTCGTGAAAAGCGGAACAAAACGGTTCTGGATTATTTCTTTGCCGGCAGATCGCTCCCGTTCTGGATGCTGTCCATATGCTTCATCGCCTCGTGGTGGGGAGCCGGGTCGGCATTATCCACCGCGGACCTTGGATATCAGGATGGACTGGGAGCCTTTTTCTACTATGGCGTGCCGGTGCTGATCTCAACTTTTCTGATGATACTGGGCGCAAAGGCGATTCGAAAAGTAGGCTATCTGACGCAGTCTAAAATGATGGAAGCCAGATATTCCAAGAAAACGGCCAAAATGCTGGGAGTCATGATACTGTTGTTCATGACCTTTTCGGCATCTTCACAGATGGTTGGCACGGGAGACTTCTTTGGAACATATCTCGGGTTGGATTATGCTCCGGCGGTTCTGATAGGCACGGCGATAGTGATAATCTACTCCATGTTCGGCGGATTCAGAGCTGTTGTCATGACGGATCTGATACAGTTCGCTTTCCTGTTGGTTTCCGCGGTGGCAGTCTTTGCAGTTGCTTTCAAATACTGCGGAGGATTCCCGGCAATATCGGAAAAGGCAGCAGATTTGGGTAAAACCGGCTACATGAATATGGGTTCCGGTGCATCAAAATATATTGCCTATGTGATCACGTTCGGATGCGCATGGATGATACAGGCAAATGTCTGGCAGAGGATGTCTGCCGCAAGGTCGGAACTGGACTCGAGAAAAATGTGCGTCATGGCTTTCTTTGCCTTCATACCGCTGTATCTGATAGTTGTTTTTACCGGTATGGCAGGGCTGGTGCTTTTCGATAAGCTTCCGGCGGGAGGAGTAGTTACTGCAGTCGTCATGAACTACATGTCGCCGATAGCAGCCGCTTTGACATTCGTGGGCATTTCTGCGGCCATCATGTCCACGATGGATTCTTTGATCAATACCGGGGCAATGACATTGACGCTGGATCTGAATCCGTCGCAAAAGCCGGATGATGAGAAGCTCGGCTTTTCCAGAATGGCGACGCTGATCGTTTCGGCGGTCGCCCTGCTGATAGCGTTGAGGATCAGGTCGTTCCTCGACGTCTCGTGGATCGCAGCCGATGTCATCACTACCGGCGTGTTCGTGCCGCTTACCGCGGGATTTCTGTGGCGGAGAGGCAACAGCAGTGGAGCGTTCTCTTCTATGATAGCCGGGCTTGCCTACTGCGTATATAATCTGCTGATATTTCTGGGAGCGGATCTGCCGGCCTTTTGGGATAAGCAGTCTACTGTCCAGGTGATCATCGGGATATGCATATCGGCCGTCGTCTATGTTGTCGTCAGTCTGTGCACTCCTCCGGAATATGAAAAAGCGGATCCTTTCATAAAAAAAGCAGCACTCTTTAGAAAATAAGCGCCGGCGGCTTTGACCGCGGCATGAGCATTTTGCAGGAAAATGCAGCCAGGTAAAGCAGACATTTAGCCAGGCATTGATGAGTGGTACCACGCGGCAGGCGAAGTGAAGGAACTGGCAGTTAGGGATTTGCTGCACAAATCGATGAAGGCCCTCCGCCAGGACCGCAGTGCTTCAGCGCGTGACGGTCTGCGGAGCAGCTCATTTGAAGCGTTGTGATTTCAGTTGCAATCGCATTATAAACATGCTATCATAAGTCCAAACGATATACGGTTTTCATTTATTTGCTGGTTTGAGCAAGAGGAGACGGCATATGGATACGAGCAATAATGAAATGAGCCTTAAGAAATCCAAGGCTCAGATTTGTTCTGCACTTATGATATTATTGAAAACGAAGCCGTATCGCAAGATTTCGGTTTCTCAGGTGTGCAGTGCTGCCAGTGTATCAAGGACTACGTTTTATAAGAATTTTGAATCGATGGACGATGTTGTTCTCTATAAACTGACGTTGATCGAAAAGAATTACAACAAGCAGTATGCCGAAGGCGATGATATTCGTCCGCGCTTCGCTGATCTTTATACCCTGATCAAAGGAAACAGAGATTTTGATTTGCTGTTTGTTAAAAACAATTTATTCTATATTTTTGAAGAACAGATCAGGACCAATTATTTGAGCTATATGAATACACAGGCAGGTAAGAACCTTGTGGGCTTTCAACGTGAATACCTGCCTGAGTACCTGTCTGCAACGGTTGTGTCAGTGCTGAGAAAATGGGCAGAAACAGGGTATCGCGAATCGCCTGAACGGATGGCGGATATCACGGCCCGACTGATGGAAGGCTACCAGAAGCTTCTGCCGATGCCTACGGTGTCTGACGCATATAAGAAAATACAGGACAGCTCAGACGAATTATTGAGCAATTTAGAAAGTCAGGCAGACAGCGTCTCTGACATTTTGAATAATGTTCCTGTCGGAGTATGTGTACTGTTTATGCCGGATGATACTCACCAGGAAATCTGGTTTGCCAACAAACAGCAGATGCGGCTCATTAATCCAAATACTACTGAACCTGAGACAGTGTCTCCAAAGTCCAGCAAACTTCGCTCCGGTTATTACATTAACGCATTCAGCGGGATTATTACATTAACGCATTCAGCGGGGTACATCCGGATGATATTAAGCGTGCGCTGAAAATCTTTAAAGAAGGCTTTCATCAAAAACAATTCAAGGTTCCCGCGATCCGCCTCAAGATAGACGACGGGAATTATATATGGGTCGCTATGGATGTATCACTTCGCAAGTCTTCACTTGAAGGCAGGATATTTTATGCTGCCTATCGTGACATTTCCGAAGAAGTTCAACTAAAGCGGGAACTTAAAATCCAGCGGCATAAAAACGTAGAAAAAACACTGCTGGACACCATCGGGCATCTTCCGGCATGTTCAGTATTGTACCGTGAAAAAGAAGACGGGACGCTTGTTCCGGAGCGTTATTCCGAAGAATATCTGCTTTTGATCGGGTATGCGTCAGGTGAAGAATCAGATGGCAAAAAAGATGATTTTTTATTTTCTATTCATCCTGATGACAGAAAGGAAGCTGCAGAAGCACTGGCTTCTTTTCGGGAGTGCGGCTCGCTGCACCAGACGATTTTTCGCATACATATCAAAAACGACGGCTATAAATGGGTCAGCGTAAATGTTACGCATTTTTCATTTTTAGAAGAGCGATATCTATATATCGTATTCACTGATATAGATGATTTGAAAAAACAGGAGCGATTGCTTAAGAAACAGTACGATGACGCCCAGTCTTTTCTTGATTCGGTCATCGACACTTATTTGATGACGCAGCGCTCTGATCTGACGCAAAATAAAGTTGAAACGCTTCGCGGCAAAGCCGCGCCTGATGCCAGCTGGGAGGGAAGAAAATACGACGAGCTTGCCGACAGGCTGCTGCAGGAGGTAAAGGAAGAAGAAGACCGCAAAAACTGCATGGAACTGCTTGATCGATCATATCTGCTGAAAAACTTCGAGAAAGGGATCCGTACAGTGACCAGAGAATTCCGATCTCATCCTGCAGGGCAGGACATTCTCTGGATGCAAGGTGTTACAACGCTTTCCGAACATCCGGTGAGCGGCGATGTAATTTCATTTTTTGCGCTCAGCGACATTCGGGAGAAGAAACTTTCTGAAGCCATCATACATAAAATAGTTGCGGAACAATGTGATTATGTCTGTTGCATCAATGCAGAAAAGCATCAGTTTATATTTTTCCTTGCCCACAAGCGGTGGGAAGGCAGAGAGGATATTAGTGCAGGTTCGGATTATGAAGATACTTTGAATTCTATTTTTGTCAAATATGTGCTGCCGGAGGAGCAGGACAAGTACCGCGAATTTACGAAGCTCTCCAATGTATTGACATCGCTTGCTGATAAAGAGAGCATTTCGGAATTGTTTCACAGCAGAGAGGAAAGCGGCGTGCGTGTCAAACAGCTTGAATTTTCGTATATGGATAGAGAAAACAAGCTTATTGCATTAGTGAAGACGGATATCACAGAAGCGCATCAGCATGAGCTGGAACAGGAGAAACAACTGCGTAAAGCACTTGACATAGCAGAGACAGCAAATGCGGCAAAATCGGATTTCCTTTCCAGTATGAGCCATGATCTGCGTACCCCTCTCAATGGAGTCCTTGGATTTACGGCTTTCGCACTTAAGGAGGATGATTCGCAGAAGAAGCAGGAATATCTCAAAAAAATCGAATCATCCGGACAGATCCTGCTGGATCTGATCAATGATACGCTGGATCTGTCACGCATCGAGAGCGGAAAAGCAGTACCTGAACCGGAAGCTGTTATGTCAGACGATTTGATTCCGGCGATAGTGACTGCACTCAAGCCTTTTGCAGAGTTAAAGGGTGTCTGTTTGACTGAAAAACTCAGCGATTATCACAATCAGCTCGTGTGGATAGATCGGCTTAAAGTTAATAAGATCGCATTGAATCTGATCTCAAATGCGATCAAGTTCACACCATCCGGAGGTACTGTTACTGTGACGCCATATTGCACTTTGGGATGTGATGAAAAAAATAAATGCGGTTTTATTATTGAGGATACCGGAATCGGTATGAGTGAAGAATTCATAAAACACATGTATGAACCATTTGCACAGGAAAAGCGTTCTGAACACGTGCAGATGCCCGGTACGGGCCTTGGACTATCTATTGTCAAACGTTATGTAGACCTTTTGGACGGCAGTATCAGTGTAAAAAGTCGTTTACATGCCGGAACCCGTTGGGAGGTGAACCTCCCTGTAACATTACTAGGGAATGGTATGAAGGAAAAGCCGAAATCTGTGGTAACAGAAGTGTTGAGCGGAAAGCGTGTACTGCTGTGCGAAGATAATCACATGAATACCGAGATCGCATCCATGCTGCTGCAGGAAAAGGGAATGCTGGTTGAAACCGCCGAAAATGGTGCCCTTGGGCTGGAAAAATTCTCTGCTTCCGCTGATGGGTATTACGATGTGATTTTGATGGACATCCGTATGCCTGAGATGGACGGATATGAATCAACAAGACAAATCCGCGCGCTGAAGAGGCAGGATTCTCAGATAATACCCATAATTGCCATGACGGCGGATGCTTTTGAGGAAAGCATACATGTGGCTAAGGAAGTCGGTATGAATGCTTATATCACAAAGCCTATCGAACCATTGCACATGTACGCTGTGCTGCAGCAATGCATGGAAAAAAATCAGCGGCATTAGTCTGATAATAGAATTCGAAGGACGGATCTATCACGTAAACAGAGCCAAAAGCCGTTGAAATTTCAGTGGCTTTTACTTTTATATACGAAATTATTGCTATAAGATCAAGATATATATTTTTTTCGGGCGGTCATATGAACGGAAAATGAATGTGTGAATATTATGGCGTTCATAAGTATGGTATACTTGATAAATAAACAAAGACAAGCTGTGATCTATTTATTAAGAAGGAAGCATGATTATGAAAAAAGAGCTTTTGATACTCGGTAATCCAAAGTTATATGAAATCAGTACGGACGTCACAGAGGCAGATGCATCCCAAATCGCCGGATGGATAACAGACCTGCACGACACTTTGATGGAATACAGAAAGGTCTATGGGGCAGGACGCGCCGTCGCAGCGCCGCAGATCGGCGTGCAGAAACGCCTGCTTTATATGTATGATAACAAACCGTATGTGTTCATCAACCCGATACTGTCATTTCCAGATGCGGAAAAATACGAACTGATGGATGATTGCATGTCTTTCCCCGGTCTCACGGTTCGCGTATCAAGATACAGACGAGCAGATATCCGATATCTTGATGCGGATCTCCAACCGCAGGAAATGCATCTGGTGGGCGGTCATTCTGAGCTTTTGCAGCATGAGTACGATCACCTGGATGGGATACTGGCAACGATGAGGGCTGTTGATAATAGATCCTTTTATCTGCAGCAAATGAAGCGAGAGTTTTAAAACGTCAAATTCTGATTAATAGAATCATCTGTCACATAAATCCTGAACCGTTGAAATCCCGGTGGTTTATCTTGCGATGATAAGCTGAATTTATATAAAAAACAAATCTACAAACAATTATGATATACTGATTAATTACATAAAGAGATTATCTTGATAGATTTTTCTGTTGAAAAAACATTAGGCGACTGCTGCAGTTGGATCAAAAAATATTATCGGCAAATCGAAAACGTATGTTGGAGGAAGTAATTATGTTTAATGAAACCGAGGCAGGAGATAAACTGATATTTGATATCATGGAGCATTTCCCGTATCCGCTGCAGCTTTATGAGCCGAATGGCGATTTAATAATGGTCAATCAGGCTTTTCTGGACGAGTTCAATATAAAGGATGCAGGACTGGTGATAAGGAAGTACAATCTCCTGAAAGACCCCGTAGCGATGAAAGAACCTTTCTATCAGAAAATAATCGATTCATTTTCCGGAAGCACTACTCAGTCATCTGATATCATTATTCCGGTACATATCATAAAAGAGACAAACAATATCCAGACCGATGCAGACGAGTCAGTTGCAGCGGATATATCGACCATACCTGTTGTAAATGATCAGGGTATTTTGATCTATGTGTTGAATTTACTGGTTATCAAAAGGCGCGTATGCAGAAGGAAGGAAATCGATATTGCCAAGGCATACATAGAAACTCACTGGTCTGAACAGTTCAAAATCGAAGATGCAGCAAAAGAGGTGCATTTAAGCACCAGTTATTTTTCACGTATTTTCAAAACAGAGACAGGGTTCACGCCGCATGAATATTATCTCAACATCAAAATCGAGAAAATCAAGGATAAGTTATTGGATTTCGATTTATCCATAGAAGAAGCATTTTTTGAATGCGGGGTCAATTATCATGGGTATTTCGCAGGACTGTTTAGGAGAAAGACCGGATTTTCTCCCTCTGAATACCGCAAACTGGCCAGAAAATAAAAATCAGCATAAATGCGTCTAAAGAAAACGGGATAACGTTTTGTCCTGTTTTTTTAGTGTGCTATGCTGAAATCACATAATAGGGACAGGTGATCGTGACGCAGGGAAATGTAGTTACTGAGCAACAATATTTTAAAAGTTTTCCCGTTTATAAAGGAGAGGTCGCTATGGATATGTTTGGCAGAAAAACACCTTCGATCAGGAAAAGTCTGCTGATTTTTGCCGTGCTGATGTCGGCAGCGAGTATCTTTGCATTTGCCGTTCCACAGGATGTAGCTGCGCTGTCTGCACCGGGTCAGGTCAAATGGAGTTCTGCTGTCAAAACATCTTCAACGATAACATTAAAATGGAAAAAAGTCTCGAAAGCACGAGGCTATTCTGTGTATCAGAGAAAAGGCGGCAAGTATATAAAAATCAGGAATACCGGCAAAATATCATGCAGGGTAATAAATCTGAAGGCCTATACAAGCTATAAATTCTATGTAAAAGCATATAAGACAGCATACGGAAGACGGCTTTACGGAAAAAGGTCTGTCATCAAGACAGTCAGGACAAAAGCAGTGCCGATTTCTTCGGTGACTGTGGCAGACAGAACAGCTGCTTCCGGAAGCACAGCGACGTTCAATGCTGAGGTAAAAGGAGGAACGTCGCCATACGCATATCAATGGTATAAAAAGACGCCGGAAAACGCCGGGTTTATAAAGATTACGGGTGCAAACGCGCCTTCGTATTCGCCGCAGACCGGTTCAACAGGCAAGGTGACAATGCATAATAACGGCACACAATATAAATGCATAGCCGGCAATGCTGCAGGTTTCGCTGAAGATGCAGGAACATTGATGATAACAGGTGTTTCTGTGACCGGCAGCTGGAGTATAGGAAATACCGCCGGCTTGCCTGTCAACTACAACGGCTCGAACGGCAGCGGCAGCGTTGTCGCCACATTATATTCCGATGGAGAACTTGCGGTCACAGGGACTGGAGATACATTGACGTTCGGGTCTGCATCATCAGGATCCGGCGCGTGGACAGCCCCCTGGTGTACGGGAACAGCCAAAGACAGTGTAAGATACAGCACCATAGAGAATTCTGTGAAAGTCACAGATATGACCTTCTGGTACTATGAATGCAAAGTGCTTATATATTCTTCCGAAATACCTTCTTCAGTTAAAAAAATGAATTATACATTTTACGACTGTACATCATTGACAGAATCACCGAAGATACCATCCGCTGTGACCGATATGGAGGGGACGTTTTATAACTGCACAGCATTGACCGGGGCACCCGATATGACCGGTGCAGATAGTGTAAGTAACATGTACGGCACATTTTTAGGATGCGAAGCACTTCAAAAAGCGCCGGATATACCAAACAGCGTTACTAGCATGAAGGCAACATTTTCCCGCTGCACATCTCTGCTGACGGCACCGGAGCTGCCGGACAGACTGACAACCATGGAGGGGGCATTCGTCGACTGCACCTCGCTTAAATCGGCACCGCTGATACCATCGTCAGTGACAAACACAAAATCTGCTTTTAACTCCTGCTCGTCACTGACCAAAGCATCGGCGATACCGTCATCGGTAACGAACATGTCATCTATGTACTGGGGATGCACCGCACTTTTAAATGCCCCTGTGATTCCGGAGAAAATGGAGAATATGGACAGCGCGTTTTACTTCTGCTTATCTCTGACTAAAGCTCCGGATATACCCGCTTCCGTGAAACACATGTATAATACTTTTGCCGGCTGCAGTAAGCTCGCAGGGACAATGATCATATATGCGGATCCGGACAGCTATGATTACTGTTTCGACGGAGCGGCTTCCGACGGCAGCGAACTCAAAATATATGGTTCGTTATCATCTGCGAACGAGGGTGCAGTGAAAAATTTAGTAAACACAAAAGGAAGCAGTTCGAACATAATTTTTGGAGGTCTGAGATGATACCGGAGCATCCTGTATCATCAATATCCGGATAATTTATGATATGCCATTCAAAGCAAGCAAGAAAAAAGTGGATATTATATATAGAGCGGCCACGCATCATTATCAGATGATACGCGGCCGTTCTCAAGTATATAATATTATTAGATTTTTATGAATGCAGACAATTTATCAGATATATCCGAGTTGTTTAATATATGCTCGTGTGCATTTATCGGAAGGATGCAGACTCAGACCAGAGCGCCGGACATCAGCATAAAGTCTGTAAAGAGTATTATGATAGCTTCGTTAAAGCATTGTATTTATAATAACTCATAATAAGCAGAATTCTGATCGGATTTTCAGGTCAGTCACGTGTTCTTTTTGTGCCTGCATGTCTGCACAGAGCGTCAAAAGTTTCCTCGCTGATATCGTGCTCTACTTTGCAGGCATCGGTTCTGGCAGTTTCAGGATCAACGCCGATGCGGATAAAGAATTCAGTCAGCAGTCTGTGTCGTTCATAGATCGCAGCAGCGATCTTCATTCCGGAATCAGTCAGGGTGATGAGTCCATCACTTTCCATGGTTATATAGCCGTTCTCACGCAGTCTTTTTGTCGCATATGAAACGCTCGGCTTGGTAACGCCAAGTTGTCCTGCTATGTCTATAGATCTGATGTAGCCGTGCGTCTCTTTTAATATCAGCATGGCCTCCAGATAGTCTTCAGTTGATTTATAAATTTCCATAATATCCATCTCCTGCCGGCAATATATTTACAGGTTAACACACACTAACTAGATTTACAAGATTTTCTAAATAGGGGTTGACAAAAGTGGTTAGCGGCATTAAACTATCTACGGTTAGAGAAGTCTAACCAAAATTAATGGCACATAGTTAGATGCAACTAACTTATGAAAGGAGGATCTGATGAGGCCGATAACAATGGCAAAATCCGGAGACAATGTAGTGATCAGAAAGATAACAGGCAGCGATAAGATCAGGCAGCATCTGGCTGAACTGGGATTCGTGACAGACGGCAGAGTGACTGTCGTAAATGAGATCGCAGGCAATCTGATACTGCAGGTCAAAGACAGCAGGATAGCGCTGGACAAGAGTATGGCAAACAGGATAATGATATAAGGAGGCAGTGAATGAGTACGTTAAAAGATGCAAAAGTAGGCGAGACCGTAACGGTAAAAAAGATAACGGGGAACGGACCCGTCAAAAGAAGGATAATGGATATGGGTATGACAAAGGGTGTCGAAGTGATCATAAGGAAAGTAGCACCGCTGGGTGATCCGATAGAACTGAATGTAAGAGGATACGAGCTGTCTGTAAGAAAAGCGGATGCAGAGCTGATTGAAATTGAATAGAGATATTCAAATTTTTTTTGCCATAAGTTAGTCATGACTAACTTAATATAGAAAGGAGCAGTCAACTGATGAAAATCAAAATAGCACTGGCAGGTAATCCGAACTGCGGCAAGACTACCCTGTTCAATGACCTGACTGGAAGTACGCAGTATGTAGGAAACTGGCCGGGCGTAACAGTTGAAAAAAAGGATGGCAGGATGAAGGACCATAAGGATGTCGTTATACAGGATCTGCCAGGGATATATTCGCTTTCACCATACACGCTGGAAGAAGTTGTAACGAGAAATTATCTGGTCAATGAAAAACCTGATGCAATAATCAACATCATAGACGGAACCAATATCGAGAGGAACCTTTACCTGACGACTCAGATACTGGAGCTCAATATTCCTGTGGTGATCGCACTGAACATGATGGATCTGGTCAGAAAGAATGGAGATGGTATAGATATAAAAAAATTGAGCGATCAGCTTGGATGCAGGATAGTTCCGATAAGTGCGCTGAAAGGAGAAGGCGGACAGGATCTGGCAGCCGAGGCCATAGATGCTGCAAGAAAGAACAGGCCTGCTGAACCGCCGCATGTATTCAAGGGCAGTGTAGAACACGCGATCGCTCATATAGAGGAAGCCGTAGAGCATGAAGTAAGCAGAGACAATCTGCGATGGTATGCGGTAAAGCTCTTCGAGCGGGACGAAAAGGTTATCGAAAGCCTGGCATTCGACGGTTCTCTGATGAGGCATATCGAAATGCATATAAAAGACTGCGAGAAGGAAATGGATGATGATTCTGAAAGCATCATCACAAACCAGAGGTATGAATTCATCAAGAGTGTGGTCGATATGTCAGTAGTGAAGAAGAAAGCAAGAAGTGCGCTGTCTGTTTCGGACAAGATAGATAAGGTAGTTACCAACAGGATACTGGCATTGCCTGTCTTTGCAGTGATCATGTTCCTTGTTTACTATATATCAGTGACGACTCTGGGCACAGTAGTTACAGACTGGACAAATGACACTCTCTTTGGAGCCTGGATACAGCCGGCAGTTCAGCATGGACTTGAAGCCATCGGTGCTTCGGGCTGGCTGATATCACTGATAGTAAATGGGATCATTGGAGGACTGGCGGCGCCTATCGGATTTGCTCCGCAGATGGCGCTGGTATTCTTCTTTCTGTCGATATTGGAAGACTGCGGATATATGGCAAGGGTCGCGTTCATAATGGACCGTATCTTTCGCAGGTTCGGACTTTCGGGGAAGAGCTTCATCCCGTTCCTGATATCCTCAGGATGCGGAGTGCCTGCAATCATGGCCAGCCGTACGATCGAAAATGAAAAGGACCGCAGGATGACGATGATGACCACTACATTCATTCCGTGCGGAGCCAAGCTGCCGGTGATAGCCGTCATAGCCGGATTCATAATGGGCGGCGCATGGTGGGCGGCACCGATGATGTATTTCGCAGGGATAATACTGGTGATCATATCCTGCATAATACTGAAAAAGACAAAGATGTTTGCCGGAAAGCCCGCGCCGTTCGTCATGGAGCTTCCTCAGTATCACATACCTTCAGTAAGAGGCGTTATGATACATGTATGGGAAAGGGTATGGGCCTTCCTGAAAAAAGCAGGCACTATCCTGTTCCTATGCTGCGTGGTCATGTGGTTTCTGGGAAGCTTTGGGATCCATAATGGGACATTCGGGCTTGTTGATGCGGAGAATTGTTTCCTGTCTGATATAGGAAACGCTATCGCGTGGATATTCGTTCCGCTGGGATTTGGAACATGGCAGGCAGTAGCGTCATCATTGAGCGGCTTTGTCGCCAAGGAAGGCATCGTATCGACCATGGGAGTACTTGCAGGACTGGGCGACGTAGGCGGTTATACAAGCTCCATGCATGCTGCCTTTGCTGCTTTCTTCCCGACCGGCATCGCCGCTGTATCGTTTCTGTTCTTCAATCTGTTTGACTCGCCTTGCCTGGCTGCCATATCAACTATGGCAAAGGAAATGGGATCCAGGAAATTTTTCTGGTTCGCGATACTGTTCCAGAACGTGATGTCATATTGCATAGCTCTGATGGTCTATCAGATAGGAGGACTGGCAACAGGAGTTGTAGCATTTGGACCTGTCACAGTTGCGGCATTCATACTGATGGCCGGATTGATATATCTTCTCTTCAGACCAGACAGGAATAAGACTGTGAAGCTTAAGACCCACGAAGGAGCTGCCGCATAATGAAGACGGATATAGAGCTTCGGGCGGCAGATATACTGATCCTTGTCGCGCTTGCCGTTCTTATGATTATTGCGGTGAGAACAGTAACAGGTTTTTTCAGGGATAAGAAAAAAAAGAGCGTTGTTAAAAGGAGGTAAAAATGGCAACAATAATAATCAGCATGGTGATTGCGATGCTGTCTGCTGCGGTGATCATACACATGATCAAACAAAGAAAATCAGGCAGGTCATCCTGCGGCTGCGGCTGCGGTACGTGTCCGCTAGAGGGGAAATGCCATGAGAGAAAATAACGCAGAAGGTATATCAAATCTGACAGAAGCTCATCTGAACTACATATTATCGATCTATGAGATATCAAAAAATACTGTAGATATTTCCTCGTGCAGTATCGCCAGAAAACTTGGAGTATCAAAGCCGTCAGTGTCAGCTATGCTTTCTGCCCTGATGTCCAGACATCTGCTGGTAAAGGAACGCTATGGCAAGGTCTATCTTACGGATGACGGGTACGCGATAGCAATGAAACTTGAAAGGAACATAAAAACGCTGGAAGAAAGGATACCCTTTATGGAAATTCGATTCACAGATGATGAAACCAGAAAGCTGGCAAGAATGATAGCAGTGGTGTTCTACGGAAATGATTTTTCCAGGGATGACAGAGATGTATAGTGAAGCGATGCTGTCTCTGGTATATGGACTGGGGGCATTGACTCTTGTAATGGGAGCCGGAGCTTTACTTGAGGTCTTTATCAATAGATCAGGGAAGAGGAAAAAGCATATGTGACCGGAAGCGAATATGCATACTGTCTGCTTTGCCGTACGGGAAAAGGGGCGGGCGTATAAGGGAAAGCGTTTTTGCTGAAGATAAGGGGAAACAGCAAATAACAAGATATTGATGTCAATGCAGCATAAAAGCATGATATATGGTGTTTTTTCCTTGACAACAAAACAGTCTGAAGATATACTGAACGAAAAGTAAATATGTTTTCAGGTGGTTTGCTATTATATAATTTGATGGCAAATAAGAGGGAAGTCAGGTTAGAACCCTGCACGAACAGGTCGCTGTGATCACAGAGTGTCCCGCCGAAGAGCCATTGCGCAAATAGCGTGAGAAGGCAGGCGGGCCGCGATGAAGTGGAGTCAGAAAACCTGCCTGGAAACTGAAAAAAGCTCCCTGGAAAAGCCGTTTTCAATTCATGATGCCTGCATTGTCTGTGCATCATTGAGAATGAAATCATTAACGAGATGTTCTGTGAGGGCATCTCGTTTTTCAATGTCAGGGGTATCTGCAGAGAGGAATAAAGGAGAAGCAATGAAGATCATTAAAAGAAACGGTACAGAAAAGCCTTTTGATATTTCGAAAATAATAGAGGCTGTACGGAAAGCGAATTCTACTGTCAGCGACGACAAAAAACTGAGTGACATGCAAATCGAAAAAATTGCGGAAAAAGTCAAAAATGCCTGCGCAGAGATGCCTCATGCAGTAAATGTCGAGCAGATACAGGATCTGGTGGAAAACGGAATCATGGAACAGAAAGCTTTCGAGGTCGCAAGAAAATATATCACCTATCGCTATGTACATACGCTCATGCGTAACGGCAATACTACAGATGACAGGATACTGAGTCTTATAGACTATGACAATGAAAGTGTAAAACAGGAAAATTCAAATAAGGATCCTGCAGTAAACAGTGTTCAGCGTGATTACATGGCCGGAGAAGTAAGCAGAGACCTTACTATGAGACTGATGCTTCCGGAAGACATCGTAAAGGCGCATAACGAAGGATTGATACATTTCCACGATTCCGATTATTTTGCTCAGCATATGCACAACTGCGATCTTGTGAATCTGGAAGATATGCTTCAAAACGGGACAGTGATCAGCGGTACAAAAATCGATAGTCCGCATAGTTTTTCCACTGCATGCAACATAGCCACGCAGATAATCGCGCAGGTAGCAAGCAATCAGTATGGCGGGCAAAGTATCAGCCTTGCGCATCTGGCTCCCTTTGTCGAGACAAGCCGCCGGAAGATTTACAGAGACGTCACCAGGGAAATGGATTTTCTGGGTCTGAAAGCCTCTGAAGAAAAAATCCATAAGATCGTTGAAGAACGGCTGAAAAAGGAAATTGAACGAGGGGTACAAACTATACAGTATCAGGTAGTCACTCTTATGACTACGAATGGACAGGCTCCTTTTGTCACAGTCTTTATGTATCTTGGAGAAGCAGGTTCAAAACAGGAGAGAGAAGACCTGGCAATGATAATAGAAGAAATGCTGAGACAGAGGATCCGCGGTGTAAAAAACAAAGAAGGAGTATGGATAACTCCGGCATTCCCCAAGCTGGTATATGTGCTTGAAGAAGATAATATAAAAGAAGGTTCCAGATATTTTTATCTCACTGAGATGGCAGCAGAATGTACAGCAAAAAGAATGGTGCCTGATTACATAAGTGAAAAAATAATGCTCAGAGATAAAGTTGACAGCAGCGGACAGGGTCACTGTTATACATGCATGGGATGCAGGAGTTTTCTTACGCCTTATATAGATCCCCAGACGGGAAAGCCGAAATATTACGGGAGATTCAATCAAGGCGTGGTGACTGTTAATCTTGTGGATGCGGCATTATCAAGCGGAGGCGACAGGGATAAGTTCTTCAAAATATTCGACGAAAGACTTGAGCTTTGCCATAAAGCTCTTATGTGCCGACACAATAGATTAAAAGGCACTTTGTCTGATGCCGCTCCGATACTTTGGCAGGATGGAGCTCTTGCCAGATTGGAAAAGGGAGAGAAAATCGATGATCTTTTGTATGGAGGGTATTCGACTATCAGTCTTGGATATGCCGGCCTGTATGAATGCACCCGGTACATGACAGGAAAATCGCATACTGATCCTGCAGCCACTCCCTTTGCGCTGTCAGTTATGGAATATATGAATGAAAAATGTGCGCAATGGAGAAAAGAACATAACATAGATTTCAGTCTTTATGGTACGCCTTTGGAATCAACTACATATAAATTCGCAAAATGCCTTCAGAAAAGATTCGGGATCATAAAGGGTGTTACAGATAAAAATTACGTTACCAACAGCTATCACATCCATGTCACTGAGAAAATCAATGCTTTCGCAAAACTGAAATTTGAAAGTCGCTTTCAGAAGCTTTCTCCGGGCGGAGCAATAAGTTATGTGGAGGTACCGGATATGCAGAACAATATTGAGGCTGTAGTAAGTCTGCAGCAGTATATATATGACAATATCATGTATGCCGAACTCAACACCAAATCTGATTACTGCCAGGAATGCGGATTCGATGGCGAAATACAAATCATAGAGGATGACGGGAAACTTATCTGGGAATGCCCGAAATGCGGCAATCGCAACCAGAACAAATTGAATGTTGCCAGAAGAACATGCGGGTACATCGGCACTCAATTCTGGAATCAGGGAAGAACACAGGAGATACGTGACAGGGTAATGCACTTATAGAAAAGTATTCGACCATTGAAAACAGAAAGCAGTCACTGCAGTCAAGGAGATAAAAGTGAAATACTCTGATATTAAATATTATGATATAGCAGACGGGCCGGGAGTGCGGACAAGTCTGTTCGTATCCGGATGCACACATCACTGTCACGGATGCTTCAATCCTGAAACCTGGGATTTCAATAACGGCGCGGAGTTCACAGAGGAAACGGAGAATGATATCATTCTCAGTCTTGCCCCGCGATACGTCTCCGGCTTCACACTGCTGGGCGGCGAACCCATGGAGCCGAAAAATCAGAGAGGCGTTATTGGTCTCGTGAGAAAGATTAAACAGATATATGCAGATAAAACCATATGGTGCTATACAGGATATACATATAAAAAAGACTTTACAGAAAAAGGCTGCGCTTTCTGTGAAATCACAGCTGAGCTCTTATCGTATTTTGATGTATTGGTAGATGGTGAATATGTTGAACGTTTACATGATGTATCTCTTAAATTCCGGGGGTCATCAAATCAGCGCATTATCGATCTTCGATCTGTATAGCAGCAATTCAATGATTTCAAATGCTGTCATTCAGTAATATCATCGAGCAGTGCCTCAGTTTGTTCAGCTTCATAAATACTCAGTTATAATGATCGTGACAATGCAGACCCACATAGTCTCATATTTGAGCCCGCGCGATGATGTGAGATGATTGTTTGCAACTGTTAGACCCTGTTCGATGATAAATGCTATGCGGCCGTTATGCATTATGCACATCCATTGAACGTATAAGTGATAAATGATCACACTGTTCACATAAATCGAATTTTCAGCGCTTATTTTTACGGGAAGCCCTGCGGAATTTCTTGAGAGTGTCTTCATTATTAAGAAATGTGTCTATAAAGTCTATATGGCGTGAAAAGAAGCGTACAAGGGTACCGACCATGAGAGAGGCAGCTACGGTGCCCTCACGTATGCCGTGCAGTCCGTGCAGGAAAATAAGGGATAAAGCAATTCCCAGGATGACCTGAAGCACATCGACGGTGATTTTGATTTTGTCGAAATCTATGTGCGTCACTTCATATATCGCCAGCATCATGCCCTCGCCGGCCAGTGTGATAACGCGGGCATGGACTTCAAGGTAGACGCCGAAGCCTATCACTGCAAAACTGAGTATTGCAAAAATCCACTGCAGAAAATATGTCGTCGGACGCAGATCGGACAAAAGCCACATAGTAAAATCTGTAAAATAGCCGAAGACAAAGGCGACCGGCAGCTGAAGAAGCTGCAGCGGCTGATAATTCCTGCGCAGAAGGATGATTTGTACAGCTATAAAAATGATATGCATTATTATAGTCAGCTGTCCGATGGTAAGCGGAGAGAAAAGACTTATTACGTAGGGGACGCAGGAAATGGGCGACGTTCCGAGATCTGCTCTGACAGAAAGGCTTACGCCGAAGGCGATTATGAATAGTGCGGCAGTCAAGACCATATATCTTCTGATCAATTCTCTTGTTTTTGATTTGGGCCCTTTAATTTTATCGTCGATCATATTCAGCTTTCTTTTTTTAAGGTGTTTTATTACAGGTCGCCGGGTGTTTTCAGATTGGTGCAGACAATATCCAGAAGCAGCCGGATTTCGGCCGTCTGCTGTGCAGACAAACCAATACAGGCTTTTTTATCTATGGCATTGAAAGCGTTTTCCGTAATTTCGTGCATTTTGCGGCCTTTATCTGTCATCGATACGAAAAGCGAGCGTCTGTTTCCAGGCAGATGGTCGCGCGAGATCAGACCTCGTTCTTCCATTCTGCCTAAAATGCCGGTAATGGAAGCGGGGTCAAGTTCGCATCCTTCAGCGATCATCTTCTGCTCACAGAGCTCATGTTCAAAGAGAAATTCGAGAATCTTAGGCTCTCCGGGCCTGAGGTCGGAAGTTTTTTTTATCAATTGCATGATATTTTTCTGACATAGGGCATGAGCTTGCCTAAGCTTGTAGTGTAAAGAATCCTGCATGCTGTTCTCCTCTTGTACTGCAGATGAATATAGCGGGCCATATAACTGCTATACAAATGATTAGTATACTAACTATAATACAGATACGAGCATGCAATGTCAAGGCTTCCTTAAAGTTTATAATGGCATTGCTGCCGACACTGCAAGAAATATGACGGCATACTGCCGACAAACTTATCCGAACTTAAAAACAGTCATTAGATATCGAGTTACCGTGCGCCTGCAATACAGTCCCAATAACCCTGATTTGAACCGCCAATGAACATCTTGTTTGAAGTCTTGAGAGGGTTGTTTTTAGTCGGCTTATTAGGTGAAAAAACAGGAAAAACTGCGCAGTAATAATTGTCAGGCTGGTTGATATACCCGGCATAGCCGCCCGCAAACATAATTGAAATATAGACATATCTGGATTTCTTCGCAGGGATCGCCGCGTAGTACACATCAATGCCGCCGTCGGCTGTGCTGAGATATGCGTAGGTGTTTTGAGCGATTTTATAGGTTAGCTTCCTGGCTGAAGAATCCCATGAATATAGAGACCAGCCGAAGAAATTACCGATTTTTCCATCCTTGCAGCTTCCAAGCATATAGATCGGTTTGCCGGTATTGTTTCTGATCCTGTACTGGATAGTAGTCACAGGTCCCGCAGCCATAGTAGTATGATCGATAGACCCTGCAATATATGCTTCGATCCCTCCGAAGGCCCTCTTCTTTGAACTGAAAGTTCCAGCTTTGCTGCCTCTGATGCCGCGAATTTTATAATAACATCTCCCGACCCTGCCCGTATCTTTGCATTTCAGAGATGCAGTGGTCTTGATCCTTTTGTAAGTGCCGTGCAAAGATTTAGAACGATAGACCTGATACTTTGATGCTCCGCGAGCTGCCTTCCAGGAAACTGTAACAGTTTTATTGCATGCGGAAGCACTGACGCCCCTGACCTGCGCAACATTTGCAGCATAAGCATCTGCGGGAACAAAGAGCAGTGCAGCTGACAATATCAGCACCAAAGCTGCTGCCAATGCAAACGATGAACGATTGTCCTTTTTGATTCTTAACATAATGTACCTCACTTCCCTAACTGCACATCAAACCGGCAGCATTGCTGCCGCTGTGAGTAGCTGCACTCTTGTTTTGAAATACAAAACCGGCTCTCATATGATTCGCATGTTTATGTAATCATACTTTACAATAGGCGGTCAGAAAATACATCAGAGTTTCCAATAAGTCATTGCCTTCTCGGGAAAACCGGTTATACTACTCTCAGGATTGCTATAATATGTACATGGAATGCTAGTACGGAGGCTTCATGATCATGAAATTCAAAGATATATTAAACCAATATATTGAGGAACTGGGATGTTCAGCCAAAGAGGTTTCTGAGGCCTCGGGGCTTTCGCCTGCAGCAGTAAGCCGTTACCGCTCAGGTGAGCGTATGCCCGAAGCAGGAAGTAAAAATCTATCGGATCTTACCAGGGGCATCGCTGATATAGCCGCACAGAAAAGTATTTCAGGCATTACATCATCTTCCGTTGCAGAAAGATTTTTTGAGGCTGCAGACATCCAATCCATTGATGGCGAAAGTTTCCGTACCAAATTCAATCTGCTGTGCGATGTTCTGTCTATCAGCATTTCGGACTTTGCCAGATCCATGAACTATGATCCTTCATATATTTCAAGGATCAGGAACGGTCATCGTCGTCCTTCAGATCCGCAGAAATTTGCATCAGAAACTGTGCGATATATAGTAAGAACGCATAGGAGGTCACAGGATCATGCTGTCATAGCAGATATAATCGGGTGCGATTCCAAAACTTTAAGCGAAGGCGGCGCTTATACCGACCTGCTGTTCAACTGGCTGACAAACGGGAGTTCCGATCCGAAAAACGAAATAGCGGATTATCTGAAAAAGCTGGATGAATTCGATTTGAATGAATACATCAAAGCTATCCATTTTGATACTTTAAAAATTCCTGCAGCGCATTTTCAATTCCCCTCATTCAAATACGCCTGTGATTTAAAACAAATGATGGATATTGAGCTTGATTTCATTAAAGCTACCGTCTTGTCCAGTTCTACAGAAGATGTAATAAACTACAGCGATATGCCCATTGAAGAAATGAGCAGGGATAAAGAATTTTCGAAGAAATGGATGTATGGCATGGCGGTGATGCTGAAAAAAGGCTTTCATATAAATATGATACACAACATCAACAGGCCATTTTCCGAAATGATGTTGGGCCTGGAATCCTGGATACCATTATACATGACCGGGCAGATCTCCCCTTACTATATAAACACCGCACAGAACAGTGTATTCATGCACTTCCTGAAGGTGTCCGGAGCGGCTGCGCTTACAGGTGAGGCCATATCAGGATATCAAAAAGAGGGCAGATATTATCTGACAAAAAAAGAAAGCGAGATAGCATATTACAAAAGACGGGCAGAGAGGCTCCTTTCAAAAGCTTTGCCTTTGATGACTATATATGATAGAAAATCAGCATCGGCATACAGAGCTTTCATTAAGGATGACGCCGGAACTGCTGGCAACCGTCGCAGACTGGGTTCGGCATTATCCCTTTTTACAGCGCCGGATGAACTCATTTCTCAGATAATGGAACATAATCAGCTGCCTGAAGATGAGCAGGAAATCATATTAAGCCATGTATCCGAAGAGCGTTCCCGAATCGAGCAGGTAATGAGTCACGACAAGTTCACCGAAGAAATCTCTTTTCTCGATGAAAACGATTTTTGTAAAACTCCTGTTTCATTGTCACTGTCAGCGGCTTTTTATGAAAAGGATATATATTATACATATGATGAATACCTGAGGCACCTTGATTTTTCCAGAGCCTATGCAGATGCACATGAAAACTACGAACTCAGACTTTTACCCAAAACCGTATTTACCAATATTCAAATCACCCTTCATGAGGGCAAATGGGCCGCCGTATCCAAGGGCAAGTCTCCCTGCATACACTTTATGATCTTTCACCCGAAGATGAGAAGTGCTATTGAAAACATGGTTGTTCCAATCATTGAAGAGTAAAAACCTTCACGCAGCACATTTTGCCTGTCATTTATTTTCGTCAGAGGAGATTTGTGAACACAGCCGGCGTTGTGCAGACGCATTGTCGAAATTGGATTTCCCCGAGCCTTTCGATCAAATCCCGGCCCTTTTCTGGAGGCATCAGTGACAGTTTATTTAAACATCCGCATTTGAGCGGATCTGCGCCACAAAAATCCTATATTAATGCATATGCCGGGGCCCGGCATCCTCTACGGCATGTAATATGATATTTACACAAGGCACACTGATCGTTATTTGCATAAATTTCATTCAGTGAGCAAAGGGCGACATCAGTAAAATCAGATTAGGATAAAAGCTCGCACAATGTTGTATCATTGACATTGCCAAGATTCATCCCCCGTGCGATGTATGGGTCTTGTTTTCTATTAATAAATGACGAATCATTTTTAGGTGGAGCATATCATGAATTCATACGTGTTTTATGTACCAGAAAAGGAACTAATAAGGAGTTATGCTGGTATATAATCTTTACAGATCACATAATAGCAATCATATTTATTGTTGGCAGGAAGTGTGACTGTGCTGCGGATATGTGTAGGGCAAGCCGTAGATTAAAACTTACGGCATTTTATATAGAGACAAAGGCATTAAATAATACAGAAAAATGATTGTTATTGAATTTTTTAATAGGCAAAGTCTTAATGGATAACTTGTATCCACAGTTCCGGGGGATGATACACATACCGTAAAAGATGAAGAGGGATTATATATGGGCGAAGCTTTTATTAATGCTCTCATTGATGAAATAAAAACAATAACTTTGGTATAGATAAACTGATTCACAAGCGCTAAGAGGAGCGAGTAACCGTGATAGTATTCAAGACAAAGAGAATGGAACAAGCTTGCAATAAGCTGGATGTGAGACAAAGACTGAAAATCGCTGAGGCAGTATATGATGGCCGCGGGAATCCGATCACAGGCAGGGCCGCAGCATTGTTTTATGCGGAATTGTGCAGCCTGGATAAAGATGAGTTATATGAAGCACTTGAAGCATTACGGTTTGAAATGACCGATAAAGTAATAATGGATAATATCAGCGATGAATGGTTTGATGAATGAAAAGGACGCGGCCTTAAAAAGTGATGAGGTATTATATTGCGGTGATAAATATTTGATAATCAAGGTGAAGCAACACAAACGTAAATAGTCCTATATAATTTTCAAGTGAAAAAGCACTAAACTCGTTAAGTCACCTTCGGGTTTTGCTTTTAATTCAATGTTTTTCTATAAATCAATGAAATCAGGCCTGTATGGATCAGCGTATGAACAGAGAAGGGAATGTAATATCACAAAATTTATAGTATGGTATACTAATTAAATATACGAGTAGAAATTGGATCGGGAGGCTCTAAGAAAAATGAGAATAGTCGAGGGTACTGATTATATCGATCAAGTGAAAGATATGATCATAGAATACACAAAACGTTTAGGACGGGATCTGTCTTTTCAAAATATAAAATCAGAATTCAGCGATCCTGCGCAGAAGTATACGGCGCCGGAAGGAGAGCTGCTCGTTGCCATAGATGAAGATGAAAATGTGCTCGGCATGGTTGCCTACCATAAACATTCAGATGAAAGGTGTGAAATGAAACGGCTGTATGTTTCGCCTGAATGCCGCGGAATGGAGCTGGGGGACAAGCTTGTTTCCGAGATAATCAAACATGCAAGGGACGCGGGGTTCAAAGAGATGGTCTTAGACACGATCGAGCCGCTGCAGGCAGCGATACATTTGTATAAGAAAATGGGATTTGAAGAATGCAAAGCATATTATAACAATCCGATGGATGATGTTGTCTATATGAAAAAAATACTGAAATAACCATTCATGGCACGGTAATCAAATATCATACTACTGTGATATTTATAATAATATATGGTATAATCCCATTAAGTCATAATTAAAAATTAAATCATAACATTTAATTATGAAATATATTTGTGGCATGAGCATTAACTGATACTGCAGATTGAATGATGTTTCGGCGGCCGTTCTGGAAGGGGACTAACGGTATGGGATACACATTAGATCAGCTTAAAGGTATTATTAGTAAGATTGCAGGATACGTTGTTATATATGAAATATGTGATGACAGAATTCTGCCGCTTCTCTATACAGAAAATGTCCCATCTTTTTCAGGATTGACGGAAGAGGAGTATCTTGCCCTTTATGAGGAGGATGCTGCTGCTGTTGTGCTGCCTTCAGACATGCAGGGACTTGCAGTCAAGTTGGAAAGGCTTATTGCCGGCAAGGGTGATCAGGAGGCAGTATACCGTACATATCATAAGACTAAAGGATTTGTATGGACACATGTATTCTTTAAACTGCTGGGGTCTTATGACGGGAACAAAATAATACTGGGAAATTTTGCAGATGCTTCGGCTGCATCGACAACACCGATTTCACTGCTGGATAATTCGAATCAAAAGATCTATGTGATCGAACGGGACACATACGATCTTTTGTATGCAAATTCTGCTGCGCAAGCTGATAAATCAGATATTCCAAAACTGGGGCAGACTTGTTATCAGTATATCAGGCATACAGACTCTCCCTGCCAAAACTGCGTCGTGCATCAGATCTGCGGGGAAGAGCCGATGGAAACTATATGGAACGACACCTCCAGGAAAAAGTCTTACGATGTCAAGGCGGTTCCCATGCAATTCTTTGATAAATCAGCGTATGCTTTTTTTATCGATGATCTGACAGAGCACATAGATCTTGAAGAACAACTTCGCCAGGAGCAGGAAAAATACCGCGCCGCAACAGAAAGCGCGAATCTGCGTGTGTATGAATATGATATCAGAAGTCATACTATCATTTTGCCGGAGCATGCAAGAAAGTTATTTGGCCAATCTTCAAATATAATTGATAATGTGCCTGATGCGCTTCTGCCTGAATTTCATGAGGAAGACCATCAGCGGGTCAGAGATTTTTTTGCGAGAGTGGATCGCGGTGAAAAGACAGTGGAAGCAACATTTCATATGGTCGAGGCGAACGGGTATGCGCCATATCTGCATTATATATTTACGACTATTTTTGAGAAGGACAGCACGCCATTAAAAGCTTATGCAGTTGTTGAAGATATTACTATGCAAAAGAGAGCAGAAGAAGAGTTCAATGTAACTATACAGAATCTTTTATCGGCAAATCCAAATGCACTTTGTTCATATAAGCTGAATCTGTCAAAGAATCTCTGCAATGAAGAACATGGGACTTCGGGATATATTCTCAATATGCTCAAGGCAGATACGGCTGACAGGCTGTTTGAAAACCTGATGTCTATCATACCTACTGAAGACCAGCGTGAAAAAGCCAGAATATTTTTTAATCGTAAATCACTGTTAAACGGATATAAGACAGGTATCAACACGATGCATCTCGACTATCAGCGAACAAATGAAGGCGGGGCAGTCACATGGGTGCGTACTTTTGTGAATATGCTGAAGAATCCAGAAACCGAGGATATCATAGGCATATTCTATTCACTTGATGTAACCGACGAAAAGCGCAGACATGAGATATTAAATATTGTCACGAACAAGGAATACGATTATGTGGCCCTGCTGTATCCTGAAATAAGCAAGATAGAATTTTTCAGCCTGAATCCAAAACTTTTGGAAAAATACCATAACGAATTCGGCAAACCGGGAATGCTGTACGATTTTGACACTACTCGCAGTTTTGCGGTCAGCAACTGGATCAGTAAAGAAGATAAAGAGGATTACTTCAGGTCCAGCAGTATAGATGCTGTTAAGAAGGAACTTGACAGGACAGGCAACTGCGAAATAAGCGTACGCGGACATTATACCGGTCATCCTGATGAATATATGTGCAGGAAGATACAGCATTATTATCTGGATGAGCAAAAGGATACGATTCTTATTATCCAAAGCGATGTGACGGCTACTTATCTTCAGCAGCAGGCCGAAACAGCCAGAGTCAAAGCCGAGGCCAAACATGTCGAAGACATAATAGATTCAGTGGGAGGCGGAATATGTGTTTTCCGCATGCCGGATGCCGATCATCTTGAAGGCGAATTCGTCAATCTTCAAATGTTTCGTATCATAGGCCTTACGCCGCCGGACAGTTCTGACGCAAGGCAGCGTATGATGAAAGACCCTATGGTTTCTGCATATGTGAAAGATGCTTTTACTGCCGTTCACCCCGAAGATCAGGAAAAGGTACGCAGGAGTTTTCACGACGGATATGAACAAAAACATTTCAGCGCAGGGAATTATCGCTTATTGAAAAAAGATGGAAGTGCTGTCTGGGTAAATCAAAATGCAGTGCTGCGTGAGATCAGGCCGGACTGCCGTGTGTTCTATGCAACGTATCGTGTCGTTGATCGTGAGGTCGAACTTCAGGGCATGCTCGAGCAGCAGCTGGAGAAGGAAAAACTACTGCGTATCCAGGCAAACGCAGCGAATACGGCAAAGTCGAATTTCCTTTCAAGAATGAGTCATGATATTCGTACGCCGCTGAACGGCATAATAGGCATGACATATTTGACGCAGGAGATGGATCTGCCTGATAAGGCAAAGGAAAATCTGGATAAAATCGATATGTCATCAAAATTCCTTTTATCGCTTATCAACGATGTACTGGATATGTCGAAAGCTGAAAGCGGAAAAATAGAACTGCATCTGGAGCCTTACCCGGCAGATGAATTCTCCGGGTACATGGATTCTATAATCGCACCTCTCTGTGAAGAACGCAGCCAGACATTTATATTTGAACCGGTGAATATACTGACCGATGCAGTACCTCTTATGGATAAGCTTCGCATCAATCAGATCATTTTCAATCTCTTGTCCAATGCTGTTAAATATACTCCAGAAGGCGGGACGATAAAGTATCGTGTCACTGAGGAAAAAACGAACGACAGCCATATGAATATGCATATAGATGTCATTGATAATGGCATCGGTATCAGTGAAGAATTTCAAAAAGTGCTCTTTGATGCGTTCACTCAGGAACATCGTGAAGATATAGATGAATTGCGGGGCTCAGGCCTTGGACTGGCCATAACTAAACGCATGGTAGACGCAATGAACGGAAATATCACTGTTGACAGTAAAATCGGCAGGGGAACGACATTCCATTTAGATTTTTATCTTGAATGCGTTCCAGTATACACAAAGGAAGGCCATAAGGACTCAGACGGAGATTTGCTGAAAAGCCTTGCCGGCAGGCATATACTGTTGTGTGAGGATCATCCTCTCAATCAGGAAATTGCAACAGCCATACTTCAGGAGCAGCACGCTTTAGTTACTGTCGCTGATGATGGAGAAGCGGGAGTCAGGATATTTATTGATTCTGCCATAGGATATTTTGACTGTATTCTTATGGACATACACATGCCTGTGATGGATGGATATGCGGCAACAAAGAAAATACGTACACTGAAGCGGCCGGATGCAAAGAGTGTTCCTGTTATTGCGATGACTGCAGATGCATTTATGGATGATATCCAGGAATGCATGGATGCAGGAATGAATGGACACATGGCAAAGCCTGTCGACCCTGAAGCACTTTGCAGCAAAATCTGCGAGATGATATATAAGGGAGAGAGCAAGGATCGGCCGCAGGTTTAAATCCGGATTCAAACAGCAAAAACAACTCATCGATCAGGTCAGGAAGCCGTTGAACTCTCAGCGGCTTTTGCATTTTAAACGACAACCCTGCTATAGTATCCAAGCATTGTTCATTATTTATGACAGGGAGAGTTAGGAGACTTGACTTAAAGTCGACTCCAGGGTGTAATGTGATCACATAAAAAAGGAGGAAGAGCAATGGCAAAAACAGCGATCATATATTATTCAAGAAAAGGCGAGAACTACTGGAACGGCGGCATTCGCAATTTGGAAAAAGGAAATACGGAGAGAGTGGCCGAGATGATCCGGCACGCAGTCGGCGGGGATTTATTTGAAGTTGAAACAGTAAAAACTTATTCCCTGGATTATTATGAGTGTATCGATGAAGCAAAGGCTGAACTGAAAAACAAAGAGAAAGTAGAAGTCAGGAAGTACAAAGACGATCTTGAAGATTACGATATTATCTTCGTGGGATATCCAAACTGGTGGGGCACTATGCCGATGGTAATGTATACGTTTTTGGAACACTATGATCTGACAGGTAAGAAAATCATCCCATTCTGTACAAATGAAGGCAGCGGCATGGGCTCCAGCGAAGGTGACTTGAAGAGGATATGCGCGGGCGCTGAGGTTGCAAGGGGATTGTCCGTTCATGGATCAGAAGCCGCACAGTCTGAGCCCAGGGTATCAAAATGGGCTTTAAGCAGTATTAAATAAAAGTACATTTATGGCACTTTCCTTGCTGACGACAGAACTACGTTATCAGTTCTGCGCCGGCAGGGAAATATCCTGTCAGAGCCTTTTAAAGGCTTTGTAATCTTCGCTGCTGCTGATATACTCCTTCAGGTATTCGATGAATTTCTGCGAGGTGGCAGAAAGGGAGCGGTTCTTGTTATAAAGAAGGTTGTAGGGATAAGCAATATCGAGTGCGGAACAGTTGAGTATTGCAAGCTGATTTTGTTCCAGTTCGCTCCTGACTGTTATATAAGGTATGAGAGCGATCCCGTAGCCAAGGATGACAGCCTGCTTGATCGCGCCGATGTCGCCCAGAGACATACTGATCTGTTCAGGTATGTTCATGAAGGAAATGAATCTTTTATAGTATGTATACAGCTGAGATTCTGTTTTGTGTATTATGAAACTTATCTTTTTCAGATCCTCTGCGTTTATATCTTTTCTGCTGCAGTATTCACTCGAAGCAGATGCTACGAGCACGAGCCTGTCGTAGAACAGCACGTCGATATTTATATCGCTGGGACAGGAAAGCATACCGCCGCTGATGGCGATATCGACTTCTTTCTTACTCATGAGGTCGCTTATATCAGTGGTGTTGCCTATTCTGAGATTGAATCTTGTATTTGGATACAGTCTCCCGAACTCTCCCATTATCTTAGGAAAGATATAAATTCCGGGAGTATTGCTGCCGCCCAGGTTGAGTGTTCCGCCTATGCGATTGCCCGCGCCTGCGATAGTCGCGTCAAGTTCATCCTCCAGCTCAAAGATGCGTGTGCTGTACTGCTTAAGCATGATGCCGTTTTCGCTCAGAGAAATTTTATTCCCGGATTTATTGAACAGCTTCATGCCTATCTGGTCTTCCAGTTTTTTGATCTGTATGGAAAGAGCAGGCTGGCTGATGTGAAGAACAGCTGAAGCCTTCTTATAGCTTTCATATTTTGCTATGGCGTTAAAAAGTCTTAAATAATGCAGATCCATTTCATTCTCCTTTTAAGAAAAAATCAATAAATGCAATAACATGTAAATCTTGATAACCGTTATTTATCTTTGGGATAAATAACATATATTTGATTATTTGTCACTGATTTAGTAGCATAGGTTTTGTTCGTTAAAACAGTTAAAACCAGTTCAAAGGAGATATTATCATGATGACATTATTAGTACCGCTTCAGGTTATCGGAATCGGAATCGTTGTTTCTTACGGCATAGCATCGCTGATCAAGGGTCTTGATGTTTGCGTTAGACGTTTCAGCAAAGCCGATGAACAATAACCATAGCAGATCTAACACCACGGCACAGATTATATCACACTGCGAAAATTAGAAAAGGTATATTTACATGAATTTTTTAAATTTATTTCAAGGCATCGGCACGATGTTTCATCAGGAGCCGAGTATCGTTATTTTAAGGATCGTTTTGATCTTTTTCGGCGGACTCCTGGTCTATCTTGGTAAAAAAGGGACATTGGAACCTCTCATAATGATACCTATGGGGATCGGCATGATCGCGGTAAATGCAGGCATGCTTTTTCTCAGCGGCGGGCATATCGGAAACCTCATCATAGATCCGCTTCTTTCGAGCACAGATGATTTGATGAAGTATATGCAGATCAACTTCCTGCAGCCTGTATACACGCTGACCTTCAGCAACGGCCTTATTGCCTGTCTCGTATTCATGGGCGTAGGCGTGATGTGTGATATAGGATATGTGATCGCCAATCCGTTTGTAAGCATAACCATAGCTCTTTTTGGAGAAATGGGAACGATTCTTACTTATCCTATAGCCAGGCTTATGGGATTATCCAGCGGCGCAGCTGCTGCAACTTCCATAATAGGAGGAGCGGACGGGCCTATGGTCCTGTTCGCATCGCTGAAACTGGCTCCGGCGTATTTCGTACCGATTTCGATCGTGGCGTATCTGTATCTGAGTCTTACATATGGAGGTTATCCCTTCCTTATAAAATTCCTTGTGCCCAAGAGCATAAGGGGAAACAATGTTACTCACAGGAAGACCAGACATGATGTATCATCAGGACAGAAACTCTTTTTCGCAGTCGCAATATGCGCTGTTCTGTGCCTGCTGTTCCCGGTAGGTGCGCCTCTGTTCCTGAGCTTCTTCCTTGGGATCGCCATAAGAGAGTCGGGCATAGTGAAATATGTAAATCTGATACAGGAAGTATTCCTGTATGGGGCAACATTCTTCCTTGGTCTGATGCTTGGTGTTCTGTGTGATGCAAAAACACTGATGAATCCCATAGTACTGAAGCTCCTTGTACTCGGCATGCTGGCTCTGCTGCTTTCAGGGATCGGCGGACTGCTCGGCGGATATTTCGTTTACTTCATCAAGCACAGGAACTTCAATCCCACGATCGGGATAGCCGGAGTATCATGCGTGCCTTCGACAGCGAAGGTCGCCCAGAGAGAAGTGGCAAAGATCAACCGCAGCGCGTTTATACTTGACTATGCACTGGGTGCGAACATATGCGGAGTAATAACCACGGCAATACTTACAGCTGTTTACATATCTGTTCTCGGCTGATCATATAAATCAGATATATAAAAGAAGATCCATGTGGTCGCTGCGATCACATGGATCTTTGTATATGTGGATAATGTGAATATGTATTTACTGTACAGAAAGCAGATCAAGAGGATGCCGTCTGTAAATGAAGAGACAGTACAGGCATGTGAGGACTTCTGCGATAATGAAGGAAAACCATACGCCGCTCATCCCGATGAGTGATGTGAGTACCCACATTGTCGGCAGCAGTATCACGAGCTGTCTCAGCAGGTTGGTCACTATGCTGTAGCGGACCCTGCCGGTAGACTGCATATATGATGCGAACATGGTCGCGATGCCGTTGAATACATAACTCAGTGCCATGATCCTCAGAGCCGGGATCCCGAAGCTGAGCATTTCATCTGATGCATTGAAAATATGAAGGACTCCGGACGGGAAAAGACTGAGTATTAGAGCTCCTGCGCCCATCATGACTACGGCGACGATGGTCCCGTATCTGAAGGCCTGCTGGAGTCTCTGGCCGTTTTTCGCCCCGAAATTGAAGCTCATAATGGGGATGCATCCCTGTATGAGGCCGTTAACTGTCATTACTATCATCTGCTGGGCCTTGAAATAGGCTCCGAAAAACGCAACGGCCGTAGTCGAATAAACGATAAGGAATATGTTGGCGAAGGTCACCATAAAGGCACCAAGCGCATTCATGATGAATGAAGGGAACCCGATCACATATATTTCTCTGAAGATCCTGAGATCTATGCGGAAGCCCTTTGTCTTCATCTTTACCTTCTGCTTTGTGCAGAGCAGCACGTAGAATGCCAGTACCATTGAAAAGGTATATCCGAGAAGCGTAGACAGTGCCGCGCCTCTTACCCCCATTTTCGGGAAGGGTCCGAGACCGAATATGAGTACGGGATCAAGGATGAGATTCAAGACGACGCCCGCGATCTGGAACCACATGGGCGCCAGCATGTTTCCTGTCCCCTGTATGATTTTCTGTATCGCGATGTGCACCATGCTGGGAAGCTGGAAAAACGCGCATATGTACATATACTGCAGGCAAAGGTCATATATTTTCGGATCGTCTACGAAAGCCATGAAGTACGGTTTTATTATTATGAGGAGAATGATCACCAGTATCGCACCGAAGACAGATGATAAAACGATGCCCTGGGTCACGATATTATTTGCCATATCCTGATCCCTTTTGCCGAGATATCTGGCAATGAGCACATTGATGCCGACTCCGATCCATATGGAAAGGGCGACCATAAGTGTCGTTATGGGGAATGACAGAGACACAGCGGTCAGTGCATCTTCACTGAGCCAGGATACGAACATGCAGTCAACAAAATTATATGAATACTGCATGAACATCGAACACAGCGGCGGTACTGCCATAGAGATAATAAGCGGCAGCATGGGTTTTGTTGCCATTTTGTCATTACTGGTCAGGTCCGGCATTCAAATTTCTCCTTTTGTTTTGTCTGGAAAATGTAACCAGTGAATTATAGCATATTATCATGCGTACGCGAAACCCTTTGACGAAAAAACTACAGTGACCAGGAAACGATCTGCGGCTGTTAAACACGCGAATTTTATCCCCGCCTCGTATCATGATTCCAATAATTATTTATCGTAATACAATAAATAATTATTGACATAAGCATAATGCTTGTGTATAATCCGAATCAGGAAGAATAATACAGAACGACACGATGTACAGGATCGAGGGGGATCATAATGAACAGTATCAAAATATCGGCAATACTAAAAGCAACGACCATTACAGGTGCAGTACTGATCGCACCGATCGTCTTCTGGTTCATCCCGTACAATGCATATCAGTTTGCATATACAGATATACCGTCTGCAAAGGCTTTGTTCTGGGCAGGGATAACAGGAGTCTGGATCATTACGGCACTTGTGTACATGGCATTGTTTCAATTCTGGAAAGTGTGCGGTGCAATCAGAACCGGTGATTCGTTCAGCCGGCGGAACGCAGGATCATTTAAAAAGATCAGCCTTTATGCTTTGATCAGCGCTGCCGTAATGGTCATCTGGAGTGTGGTTTTTATTATGGAAAAACTGATGAGCGGTATATGGATATTCATACTGGCCTTGATAATTGTTGCTGCTGTCATAGCTGTTTTGACTTTCTGCCTGTCAAAGCTTATTGAAAATGCAGCTGAGATCAAGGAAGAAAACGATTTGACGGTATAGGCGGTGATAATATGATAATAATAAATATAGATGTTATGCTGGCAAAAAGAAAAATGAGCGTGACCGAGCTTGCCGGCAGGGTAGGGATCACTATGGCGAATATTTCCATATTGAAAAACGGCAAGGCAAAGGCGATAAAAATAGAAACCATGGACAAGATATGTAAAGCGCTGGAGTGTCAGCCGGGAGATATTCTGGAATACAGACCGGACAGCGAAAGCATGTAATGAAATAATGCATACAGGATTTGTATGTTTTAGTATTGAGTCTTTATCCGTTGAGTATACGGATCAGGCCGGTATTTTACATGAGAATTTCTTTTTGCTTCCCATAGGATTCTTATTTGTCTTTTGCGGATGTTCCGTTACAGGTATAAGCTTATTCGCCCTGCGGTGAGAAGAAGCCGGCAGGCAAAGATCGATGCCGATCAATAGCCGTTTAAGATGAAACGATCATACTGCATGGCAGAGAGGATATTTTTTTGCGTATACTGTTGACAGCGTACTATTACAAGTAGTACACTTGGACCATAAAGCAATGTGTATGTCCTGTCACGTACAGGATTATAAAAGAAGGAGATAAGTAGTAATGTTTCAAATTGATCTAAAAAGCCGCAAATCTATTTGCGATCAGATCGTCGACAACATCAAAGAACTTATCGTTTCCGGAATCATCGGGGCCGATGAAAAAATACCTTCTGTCAGAGAGATGGCAGGCGAGCTTACTGTTAACCCGAACACGGTACAGAAAGCCTACCGTATCCTTGAATCGCAGAAGTATATATTCATCTCGCCCGGAAGAGGCACATTTGCCTGCGATGTGAAAGACATCCCGGCAAACCCTGCAGACATTGCAGAAGCGCAGACATGTCTGCGCGAATGTCTCAACAAACTTTACTATCTCGGCATCAGCAAAAAGAAAGCAGCTGATCTCGTCTCCGGGATAATGGATGAAAGGAGTGACTGGAAATGATCAATGTTCAGGATCTTACAAAAACATTTGACCGCGTCAAAGCTCTCGACGGACTTAATATCAATGTAGAGAAAGGATCCATCTACGGACTGGTAGGTGCCAACGGCGCCGGGAAAACCACAGTTATAAAGCATATAACGGGCATACTGAAACCTGACAGCGGCCGTGTGCTGATCGACGGCGAGCCTGTTTATGAAAATCCGAAAGCGAAAGTGAAAAACGGATATGTTCCGGATGAGCTGTATTTCTTTCCGTCATACAGTCTTGATAAAATGGCGTCTTACCTTAAAGGGATTTATCCTGTATGGAACGATGAAAGATTTATCAATATGGTTTCCAATTTCAAACTGGACAGCCGGATGAGATTGTCTTCATTTTCAAAAGGCATGAAAAAACAGGCAGACTTCATTCTTACTATGTGTGCGATGCCGGAATGCCTCATACTTGACGAGCCCATAGACGGTCTCGATCCCATCGTCCGCAAGACAGTATGGAGGTACATAATCAAGGATGTAGCAGAGCGCGAAATTACTGTGATGGTATCTTCACATAATCTCAGAGAGATGGAAGGCTACTGTGATCATATAGGTATAATTTCCAAAGGCAAAATGTTCATAGAAAGGGATCTTGAAGATCTCAGGTCCAATATTCATAAAGTGCAGGTGGCTTACCCGGGTCCTCATACATCAGACATGTATACCGGACTGGATATCCTTCACAAAGAATCACGCGGTTCAGTGGACATTATGATCATACGCAACAGCAGAGAAAAGATAGAAAATATCATCAGACAAAGCGGGCCGTCAGTATTTGACATATTGCCCCTGACACTGGAAGAGATATTTATTTACGAATTGGGAGGTGTTGAAGATGAGTACAGAGACATCATCATATAAGGCTCCGCTGATTTCGGGCATGATCATAAAAACGAATTTCAAACGGTTCTGGCCGATCCCGCTGATATCTTTCGTACTGCTGACACTGGCAGGCATAGTGCAGGAGATACTGAACGATTCTGTCAAGACCGGCGCTTACAGTTACTCTTTTATTAGAGACTCTCTGAATCTTGAAAACACTACGCCGGCTATTCTTTTCGGCATGGCTGTGGTAACAGGCATAGCGGTTTTTCATTATCTGATGACAGAAAGGTCGTCGATATACATGCATGCTCTTCCCTTCAGCAGGAAGGCTCTGTATCTGACAAATTTCTTATCAGGCCTGCTGCTGATGGGGATCCCGATCCTGGCAAACACTTTGGTAATAACATTTTTGACAGGATTCCAGCTGACGGCCTTCGCTTTGGAATGGATGGGCATAGCTTTTCTGATCTGCGCTTTTGCCTTTGCCGTCACAGCGCTGGCAGCCACGATAAGCGGAACGGTGCTGATGCACATTTTCAATGCGCTGCTGCTAAATTTTATCGCGACATTTGCGTATGAAGCCATCAAAATGTATCTCATGCGATATCTGTATGGATACGATGTTTATAATATGAACGACAGGGGAATGAAACTTAATGTGTTCTCTGCTTTCATTGGATACCGCAATGTGCTTATCATAATGATCTATATCATCATGTTCTTCGTTATTTCATGGTTCGCATATTTCATGTACACGAAACGCCCTGTTGAAAATACGGGAAACTCTTTAGTACATAAGTGGATCGAAGTAGTGCTGTGCTACGGTATAACCTTTGGAGGCATGACCGGACTTGGCGAACTGCTTGCGCATATGCAGGGTTCAGCTAATTTCGGATTGACTGCACCCGGACTGTTCGGAATGATAACAGGCTTCATTATCACATATCTGCTGATGAGCATGTTCATACATAAAACTGTCCATATTTTCAACAGACGCAACCTGAAGGTCTTCGCTGTATTTGCTGCGGCAATGATAGTGTTCATTGCGTCCATGTCGTTTGACATATTCGGATTTTCCAGCAGGACTCCGAAACCGTCAGATGTAAAAACGGCTGCTGTCAATCTTACCAATATGGCTCCCAATGAGTTGGGTTGGAATGACAAGATGGATTATTACGACGCTTCGCTTTTTAAAGGATATGACAATTCATCAGACGCAGATGTTTCGTGCTTCACCTTTTCCGAGCCCGCCAATATAGATCTCGTATGCGGCATGCATAAGGAGCTCATTAAAACAAAACATTTTGCCGAAGATTATGATACTGCCGCGGGTGATTGTGAACGGATATTTGATTACTTCAAATTGAAGTCCGGTAAAACATTAAAAAGATTCTATGAATATAATGGAACTGCAAATTCTAATACAATAAAAAAAATTCAATCATACAGGTCACAGCTTTTCTCATCGAAAGAGTTTAAAGATTATTTCAGACTATCCAATCTGGCATACAAAATCAAAGAAATCAGTATAAGCAGAACGGACAGCAATGGGGGAATCACAGAACTGGGTTCTTTGAAACCGAAAGAATTCTCGGGTTTCGTAAAAATGTATGATAAGGATTTCACTTCCCGTTCATACAGACAGGAAATGAAGACATCCGATTTTTCAATGGAGATACACTGCAGCGGTGTAAATGAATCGGATGGCGCATCATATATCAGTTTAAACATACATCCGTCTGATAGATATACCAGAACATATCTGAAACAGCTTGGATATATTTGATTGATTATAGTAAGACGGTAGATACAATGACTGTCTTATTTATAAAAGTGTGAGTGATATATAATATCAGAGAACAGCCGCATTCCACAACTGTGATATGCGGTTTTTCTTTATCTGAAGGCACACGATGCCGGCCTTCAATAATGCCGCGGGCGCAATACACACAGCAGGTATATCTGATTACTGCATACCGGGGATGATATATATGGTATACTATTATCACAGGCATGATGAGTACAGGTCACATGATCACCGGCAGCAGCATGACAGCAGATACACGCTGCAAAGTCAGCAATTGCAGACAGGAATGAAAATAACTGCTGGCGATGTCCGGCCTTGAATGGAAGCGGAACTAAATGCAATAGTGGAGAAGAATGATCAAATCAATCAATAAAAAGCGGCTGAAAATACTTCTGGTGCTGATAGTTATCGTTGTGGCGGCGCTTCCTTTCGGCATAGTAAAATATATATATCACAATAATTATATGCGTGTGGAGACTATCCGGCCGTGGGACCGCAGCATAAGCGAATTCAGGGGACTGAAAGCAGAAAAGTACAGCTTCGGGTCTGACGACGGACAAAAGCTGGCCGGATACAGGTATTACAGAAAAGGTCTTAAGCCGAAGGCTGTAGTGATACTGGCCCATGGCCTCGGCATCGGCGGGCAGCGGGTCTACATGGATACCGCCAGCTGTCTAACGCAGCATGGTTTTATGGTTTTCGGATTCGACTGCACCGGCGTAGACGGGAGCGAAGGCGATTCCATGGTCGGTACACAGCAGGGAGTAAAGGATCTCAGTCATGCCATCGATTTTGTCGAGCAGAATAAGACAATGAAAAAATATCCGATAGTATTATTCGGACACAGCTGGGGAGCATACTGCGCGGGGGCTGTGCTGCATTATCATCCGGAGGTGAAGGCTGTGGCTGCTGTTTCCGGATTTGATACTCCTGCGGATTATATGCGCGGGATATTGCAGAAGAATCATCTGGGACTGCTGAGCTGGTATTTCGTACCGGCTGTTAAGTTCGAGGAATGGCGGGATTCCAAAGGAGCCAAAGAATATTCAGCGTCGGAAGGGTTTGCCGGGACCAGGGCAGATATCATGATCGTCCATAGTTCCGATGATCAGAATGTTTCACTGTCTTCCGGCTTTGATATCTATTATTCGAAGTTTAAGAACAACAGCAGGTTCAGATTCAAATTATATAAGGACAGAGGCCATCTGTTGATTTTCTATACGGATGCCGCGAGAGCTTATGATGAAAAATATATCTCGGGGTCCAACGGCGCGCTTACAAAATACGGAAAAAGCCACAGCTTTGACAGAAGAAGAGGCTTTGCAACGGATAAAAAATTCTACAGCGGTATCATAGATTTTTATAATGATGCGCTGTCGCATTAAACAGGGCAGAAATCGAGCATGACCTATCAGCAGATGATCACCTGTAATAATTGATGATCATCAGTTTTGATAGTCCCCTGCCGGGGTTGCGGTAGGTGTGGCTCTTGTCGGAGTGGAAGCTGATGCTGTCTCCGCTTTTCAGAGAGTAAACTCCGTCCGCAAGGGAGATTTCAAGACTGCCTGCTGTGACTACCAGATACTCATCGGTGCGCTCGTCATGGCCTTCTGAGACATGAGACGCTCCGGGTTTTATAGTCATTGAGAACAGTTCAAAATTTCTGCGCTCGGTATTGTGATAGTAACAGCACAGTGAGCCTTTGCCGTTATCGAGTTCCTGGACCGCTAGATCGGTCAGGGAGATGACGGTTCCGCGCTCCATTTTCTGATCAAGAAGGGCCGTATAAGGCACCTGCAGGGCATCGGCTATCTTCCAGATCGTATTGATGGAAGGATTGCTGATGCCTTTTTCTATCTGCGAAAGCATGACTTTGCTGACGCCGCACTGACCGGACAGCTGGCCCAGGCTGAGGTTCCTTTCGAGACGCAGTCTTTTCAGATTTTCGCCTATTGTCAAAGAAATTTCCATATTTATTCTCCAAAGCTGTTGACTAATATAATTAACGAACATAATATATAATTTATTGATGTAAATAACAATCGTAATATATATTATACAGCAGGCACTGCCCGGGAGCAATATATGGATGTAAAAAGGCGTGATAAAATAGTTTTTACCGACAAAGATCTTAAAGCACTGATAGTGCCGTTGTTCGTGGAGCAGTTTCTTCTGGTGCTGGTCGGCATAGTCGATACATTTGTAGTCAGCTATGCAGGCGAGGCTGCAGTTTCGGGTGTCTCGCTGGTCAACAGCTTCAACACGATATTCATATTTCTCTCTACGGCGCTCGCTTCCGGCGGCGCCGTGATCATCAGCCAGTACATTGGCCACAGAGACAATAAAATGGCCTGCAGATCATCGGGGCAGCTGCTGACATTTTCTATCGTAAGTTCCATAGTCTTTACCGTCCTGGTGCTTATATTTGATAAGCCGCTTCTGTCGTTTTTGTTTGGCAGGGTGGAGCATGATGTCATGACTGCCTGTATCACATATCTTGTCATTTCAGCATTGTGGTTCCCGGCCCTGGCCGTGTACAACGCCGGTGCAGCTCTTTGCCGCAGCATAGGCAGAGCTGATGTGACCATGTACATCTCGGCTGCAGCCAACATAGTCAATATTATCGGAGATATCATCGGCGTCTTTGTTCTTCATGCAGGGGTAGCAGGAGTCGCATATCCGTCCCTGCTTTCAAGGGTCGTCTCAGCGACAGCAGTCACTGTTTACTGTGTGAATAAAAAGAACGAGGTCAGGTTCTGTGCAGAAGACGTTTTCGCCTGGGACCGCGGGCTGCTTAAAAGGATACTGGGTATTGCTGTGCCTAACGGGATAGAAAACGGAGTCCATCAGCTGGTAAAGGTGGCGCTCAGCAGTGTGATATCCCTTTTCGGGACTTATCAGATCGCTGCCAACGGAGTGGCCCAGAGCATATGGTCTCTGGCGTCCCTGCTGGGGCTGGCCATGGCACCGGTGTTCACAACGGTCATCGGCCAGTGCATGGGTGCCCGCGACATAGAGTCGGCCGACATGTACTTCAGGAAGCTGATGAAGATAAGCTTTATTCTGTCGGTGATCTGGAATGCCTTGATTTTTGCTGTGACACCCGTCCTTCTGCATTTCTATTCTCTGTCTGATCAGACTGCGCATCTGGTTTTGGTGCTCGTGCTGATAAACAATATTTTCAACGGTCTGGCCTATCCTTATGCGGGCCCTCTCGGCAGCGGGCTGCGCGCGGCGGGAGATGTAAAATTCACCATGATCATATCCGTGTCTCTGACCATCGCCGCGAGACTTTTCTTTTCGATACTTCTGGGCATCTGGCTGGACATGGGTGCAGTAGGGGTCGCCTTCGGTATGAGCATCGATCTGGTTTTACGCGGTGCCGTATTCTACATGCGTTTCAGAAAAAAGGCCTGGACGAAATTCCATCTGATTTAGTTTCTGTTATCAATATACAGGAGGAGAGTCAGATCTGCAGGAGACGAAGAAATCATGGCTTCTGATTTTTGCCATTCTGCTGCTGACCTTTGTATCGCTGTTTGATATAGTCGCTGTGATCGAAGGCATGCATGCTGCGGCCTTCGACAGGGATGTAGTTGTCTCGCAGCTGTTCAGGGGAGGCCTGTCCGGAGCGAAGCATGTATGCAGAGCCAGAAACTGGTCCATGATAATATTCGTCATGCTCATTATCCCGCTGACAAATGCTGCAGCGGTCTCCGGCCTTGTATCAAGTGTGAAGATACCGGGATTCATAATGGATCTCATTGAGGAAAAAAGGCAGGCGCTTGAAGAACCTGTGGAATTCGCAAGATCCGGGATGAAGCCGAAAACGAAAGCCATCCTGACAGTGATGGAGGAAGACCGCGTCGATGTTATGTTGACTGATGATCGGGTCATGGTCAGACAGACGATGAACTATGATTATATGCATAACGGAGCAGGTAAAATAGTGGGGTCGTTTTTTAAATGATAATAAAACGCTGAAGGATATGATAAGGAGTCGCTATGGACAGCAATGTGGTAAAAAGAAAAGAAACTGAAGGCAGGACAGGCATAAGAAAAAAAGTACTCTGCCGATCAATGTTGTCGTGCAAGTTCATCTTTTCATTCGGCAGGAGCCGTTTACAGGAGGCCTGATATTAAATGAAGTTATACGGGTACTGGTCGGCATAGCTTTTGAGCATTCGATGGATGAGATATTTGAAAAAGCCGAAATCGCAGGGAAGGCTCTTGATGAATCGGAGCTCCCTGCTGCAAGGAGCGGCCTGAACGATATCGCACTGCTGTATTTTATCAGGGAGAGTCTGGGAGAAATGGTGGATTCGAAGGAGCAGTTCATCACATCGCTTTCAGAGAAGCAGAGGCAGCGTTACTGGGCAAAGGATCATCGATGACAGCCGATGCGGAGCATTGCTCAAAAAAATGCTGGATAAAGGCGGCAGCATATATGTATTTGCTGTCATATTCGAGGGGATATGGTATAATAATAATCGGACTTGAAGAAGAGATTTAAAAGAGAGATGTTCAGAGTTTTGAATGGGGAAAAGGCTGGGCAGATTGCCGGGAAGATATTTGAAGAGGCCTTTGCTGCATTGAAAAAAACCGTCTAAAAAACCGGAATACAGCGGCTGCAAGATGTCACTTGACAGAACAGTGAAGGCGGTTATTTTACTGAGAATGGCTGTACGGTTGAGTGAGCCTGATTTTTTTGCCTTCACCGGGCATTTGGATAGCGACCGCTAAAAGAATAATAGACATAAACGTATGGTTTAATGAGATCCGCATCGGGCTCATATCGTGCAAGGTATACAAAGTTAATGGTAATGAAGGAGAACGATAATGGAAAGATCTAATCCGACAACGGGAAACAGGCTGGTAGATGTTACTCTTTGCGAGATGATGCGTAACAGCAAGGACTATATGTTTGTAAAGGATACTAACCTTATTTATCATGGCGGCTCCGACACATTTGCGCAAATGGCAAACTTCGGCGATGCTACAGAGATCGTGGGAATAACGGATTTCGATATGTTCCCGCAGGATATAGCTGAAAAATACCGCCGCGATGATAAAAAGGTCTTACAAAGCGGGGAACCGATACTGGATATACTGGAACAGCGGCCGGACGTTGACGGGAAGCAGCAATGGGTAAAAACATCAAAACATGCGCTTCATGATCTTAACGGAGAGATCATCGGACTTTACGGCGTGGGCAGGGACGTCTCCAGAGAGACAATGCTTGAAGAACGTGCAAAAAAGGCAGAAGAGTATTTTCGGCTCATTGGAAAGATCCCTTGCGGGATCGCAATCGTTCACGAGGAGAAAGGTGATTTTTCCCTTGATTTTGCCAATGACGGGTTTCTGGATGTCCATCACAATGAAGATAAAAATATCAATGACTATATCGGGACCAGAGTAATAAAGCATATATATCAGTTCGACCGGCAGGCGGTGAAAAACGAGTATGACCGCATCAGTGAAGATGCTGATGCTATAGGCAATGTGGATTACCGAGTAACGGGAAATGACGGTATTCTGCACTGGATAAATATACATTTGCGTTATGCCTACGCTATAGATGATATTAAATATTATTATGCGTCATATAACAATCTGGATAAAGAAAAAACGATAGAGGAGAAACTGGAAGAATCCATACGAAATACGGATCTTCAGTTTTTTACATATTATCCGGAAACATCGCGTTGTGAAAACCTTGTGCTGAATAATCGTTTTTCCACGCTTCCTACAGTATGGGAAAATTACCCGTATGACTTTATTGAATATACCAAGACGCCGGAAGAAGATGCCGAAACATATCGCAATATGGTCTCGGCAATAGATAATAATGCGGACAAGGCTGAATGTACTGTACGTTTCTTGTATAACGGCAAGTATATCTGGGAAAAAATAAGCATGAAAGCTGTCCGTGATGAAAGTGGACGCATTATTCGCGCGCAGGGCCATTCCATCGATGTTACGGAGAAGATCCAGGCCGAAGAACATTTCAGCAAAGAGCGTCTGCGCCTGAAAAGCATGGAGGATGGTATTTTCGAATCGTTTTCATTTGATCTTACAAGGCCATCTGAAATGGAAATCGAAACATACGATAAAGATATGCTTGATGTCAGTATCAATGAGAAAGTACTGGACGAAGCTGTCAGAATGTGCCCGCCGCTTGCCTGGGCAAATCCAAATTCCAGGGAGATACTCATCAAGGCAGCGATGCGTATACCAGACATCGAAGACCGCAGGTTATTCATTACCACATGCAGCGGTGATGCAATGCGTGAGGGTGCTAAAGAAGGTCAGTTCAGGGCAGAGATACGTTACAGGAGGTATGTAGGAAACATTATACATTGGGTATCGACTGCTGCCGAGGTCCTTACGGATCCAAGCAGCGGACATCTCGTAGCTTTTTACTATACGAAAGATATAAATGACGAGGTGATAAGAGATCTTGTAAGCACTGAAATCACAGAAAAGAATTATGCCTGCGTTTCATGCCTTGATCTTCAATCAGAAGTATTTACTGTGATCTCAGGTACGGATGACAGCATTTTTCTGCTTGATGGCATGAAGTATGCCAAGGCATTGAACGAAGCGGCTGCTGAATATGTTGCAGATGATGATAAGGAGAAATATTTAAGAGCATTAGAAATCGAGAAGATAAAAGCCGCCCTGGCAGAGAAACACTTCTATACAGTATATAATCACAGGAGGCAGACTGCAGATCATCTTCCGGGAAACCCGCGCATATGCATGAAAAACGACATTTTCTATTTAGATGAGCATCAGGATGTGATTGTTTTTCTCTTGTCGGATGTGACATCGATTTTTGAGCAGGAACGCGAAAATCGGGAACGACTGGAGACTGCGCTGGCAGCTGCTGAGCAGGCAAGTGTCGCGAAAACCAATTTCCTTTCACGTATGAGCCATGAAATACGTACGCCGCTTAATGCCATTATAGGTATGGATACGATTGCTGCACAGTCCATGGAAAGCCAGGAAAAAATTGCGGATTGTATCGCAAAGATCGGCATGTCTGCCAGATATCTTCTATCATTGATCAATGATATTCTGGATATGTCACGTATTGAAAGCGGAAAGATGCTTATTAAAAACGAAAAATTTGCATTTGCAGAATTTATTTCCGGAATAAATAACATCATATATCCGCAGGTACGTTCAAAAGGTATAGATTATGAATGTACGGTTTCCAGTGAAATCAGAGATTATTACATCGGTGACGAGATGAAGCTGCAGCAGGCGCTGGTGAATGTGCTCGGGAATGCAGTGAAGTTCACGGAAAAGGGGAAAATTTCACTTAACGTAAGTGTATTGAAACATGAATCTGATCGGGAAAAGATCAGGTTCGTCATCAATGATACAGGATGCGGGATAGCAGAGGATGATCTTGAGAGAGTCTTTGGAGCATTCGAACAGAGCGATACATCTACCACTACAGTATTCGGGGGCACGGGGCTCGGACTGGCGATCACGAAGAATCTTATCGATTTAATGAGCGGAAGTATTTCGGCGCGCAGTATCGTAGGTGTAGGCAGTGAATTCACTTTGGATCTGCCGCTCGCAGCAGATCCGGATGTCGTTCATGCGGTGAAACTTCCGGATGACCTCAAGGATCTGAATACACTGATCGTCGATGACGATCTGCTGATATGCGAACAGACACAAAGCATACTGAAGGATATCGGGATGATCGGCGAGTGGGTGACCTCCGGACGAGAAGCAGTCGAACTTGTACGTGCGAAATCACAGCACCGAGAATACTATGATTTTATTCTGGTCGACTGGAAGATGCCGGATATGGATGGAATAGAAACAACGCAGCAGATTCGTAAAATTGCAGGGCCTGATGTGACCATCATTATTATTTCCGCATATGACTGGCAGTCGATTGAAGCCGAGGCGCGTGCGGCAGGTGCAAACCTGATGATCTCCAAGCCGTTGCTGCGCTCGACGCTTGTTTCTGCTTTTGAGCGGTCCCTTGGTGAAGAGGAAAAAGCAGAAGATATGGAAATCGATTTTGATTTTACGGGGAAAAAGATACTTCTCGCAGAAGATAATGATATCAATGCTGAGATCGCGGCAACACTTCTGGAACATAAAAATTTTACTGTGGAACGGGCGTCTAACGGACAGAAGACTCTTGAAAAGTTCGTTCAAAGTCCGCAGGGCACATATGACGCTATATTGATGGATGTGAGAATGCCTATGATGGATGGAATTCAGACCACTATCAATATCAGACACTGGGATCGTCCGGATGCCAAAACGATACCGATAATTGCGATGACTGCCAATGCATTTGATGAAGATATCGAAAAGAGTCGCGCCGCGGGGATGAATGCTCATCTTTCGAAGCCGATCGAAGCTGAACTTATGTACAGTACGATCCAGCACATATTGAACAAAGCCGATACGGATTCCGACCGCTGATCAAGACAGGGACTGGACGGATCAAGTGTTCAAAGAGCGGTTTGAAACAGGCGATCAGGAACAGGCATATCCGGGGATTCAGAGGATGATGGCGGAGGCTTCGGCGGAATACCGCAAAACCGTATGCATGAATATGCTGAATGGATTTCTTTGTCAAAAGGGCATCTGAAATGAGGGCGTTACGGGGGAAGAAAGCCGGCACGGCAGGTGTCGTGCCATTTTTATATGTATGCCATAGCATCGACATCGAACAGGCCCCGCTCTGTCAGCCGGAGTTCGGGTATAACAGTCAGCGCCATGAAAGAGAGGGTCGTAAAGGGATCTATGTCATCATGGATACCCATGGAATGTGCGGTTTCCTGCATCGCCGCAGCCTTCTCGGTGACTTCCCGGCAGGGCCTGTCAGACATGAGTCCGCATACGGGAAGCGGAAGGCAGGCTTTTACCTGTCCGCCGGATGCTATCACATAGCCGCCGTGTATTTTTTTGACGGTGTTCACCGCGAGCAGGATATCGTTGTCATTATCTCCCGCAGCTATCACATTATGTGAATCATGGGCGACTGTTGTTGCGACCGCTCCGCAGTGTATCCCGAAGCCCCTTATCGGAGCGGCGGACGCTTCACCGGTCTTGCCGTATCTTTCGATGACGCACAGTTTGTTGCAGGTGCTGTCAGGCCGAAAGAAGCCGTTTGCCGACGGTACGCTTTCTTTACTGTGGAGCGTAGTCAGCGAATCACCTGTCATAACGATCACATCATTCAAGGCATCTGCTTTCACGGCAATATCATCCGCTATTTTATCTTCAAAGACAACAGTATCTTTCAGGCTGTCAGGTACGGGCTCAGCGGCTGAGCGGAACAGCAGCTCGGGAGTGATGATCCTGCCGCTTTTGATCACGGCAGCGGGCAGGACCTGCTCAAGGTCGTCTATTATCAGCAGATCAGCATCATAACCGGGTGCCAGTGCGCCTTTGCCGTTCAGTCTGTAATGGGCAGCGGTGTTGAGTGTGCCCATACGGTAGGCCTGTGCGGCTGGGACGCCGAGCCGGATGGCTTTCCGGATACAGGCATTGATATGGCCTTCGCTCTGTATATCAGCTGTATGCTTGTCGTCAGTGCAGAAAAGGACGCGGTCGAGCGGCACTTCTGCAGCCAGAAGGCCCCTGATGAGAGGATCAAGATTTTTTGCCCCGCTGCCTTCGCGTACAAGAAGAGCAAAGCCGGCTCTGAGCTTTTCAACAGCTTCCTGCGCTTCAGTGCATTCGTGATCGCTGTCGACGCCTGCATACCGGTAGGCCTGCAGATCCCTGCCGGTCATTCCCGGTGCGTGGCCGTCGATTTTTCTCCCGGAAAAGAGATCTATTTTTTCTGCCATGCGCTGTTCTCCGCATATGACATCAGGAAAGCGCATCGCTTCGCCGAGGCCGATGATACGGCTGCAGTCTGTATATTTTTTCATATCCTCTGCCGAAAAATTTCCGCCGCCGTTCGTTTCCGTATCTGCGGCGGGGACTGAAGACGGGAGCATGTAGTAAATATCGGTCAGACTGTTATCGGCAGCTTTGAGCAGCCAGTCCAGAGCATATGTACCGGAGACATTCACTGCTTCATGCGGGTCGGCGATAACAGAAGTGGTCCCCGCACCGATGAGGACCTTTGAAAATTCTTCGGGGATCAGCAGACTGGATTCGAGGTGAATATGAGCATCGATCAATCCGGGCGAAATAAATTTTCCGCTGCAGTCGATCTCTCTGATGCCCTCGTAATCTCCCAGGCCGACTATTTTGCCGCCGGAAACAGCCACATCGGATTCTATGATCTCCTCTGTGAATACATTGATCGTTTTCCCGTGCTTCAGCACGAGATCTGCAGGTTCCCTGCCCAGTGCCGCCATGATCGATTTCTTGTTCATATGTTGATGCCCCCGTTTTTCAGATATGTCTGCTGTTTAGATATCATATGAAAATTATAATCTTAAAAGAGCAGCTTTTCAATTCTGATGTGAATCGTCCGGAGCAGTGCCGCGCACCGGCTTCGTTTTTTGACTAATGATACAATTTGACTTTTAAAGCGGGTATAATTATTATTTAGATGAAGTGCTGCGTATCCGCATGACTGATATTAAATGATATCGCAGAGCGGCGTCTGAGCCGGACGAAAACCGAGGATACAGCGAAAAAGGAGTGTGTGTAATGAAGAGAAACGATAAGATAACAATGACCATACTTATGCTGATCATAAGTGTGGCTGTCATAGGGGCGGTAAAGGAAGTTCCGCTGCCGATGCTGTTCGGTGCAGCGATGGCTCCGCTTCTCGTCGGGATGATCATCGCCATCTGGCTCCCCTCCGGGAACGGGACCAAATATACTGCCATAGCAGGCTATGCGGTGACAGCCGGATGCTTCGTCTTGTATGATATCTTTTATAAGCAGGAATCAGCGGCCCTGATGCTCATCATCTTCGGACTGGTGTTCTATATCGCATATGTAATAGTCGCCAAGAAGACAGAAAAGCCATGAGCTGCAGTGCTCATACTTTTCTCTGTCTCTTTAAGAAAGCTATGTTCATAGTCATGAACAGCAGTGCGAATCCGGCAAGTACAGCTATATCAGGGATGATGTCCGCTGCTCCCCGGCCGCGCATCATCACATTGACGAGTGAATCTGTAGTGTAATACAGCGGGATGAAATGCCCGGCGATGTCCCAGCCGCCTGACAGTCTGAACAGCCCGCAGAGGAATATCTGCGGCAGGATCACCAGCGGTATGAACTGCATCATCTGGAATTCGCTTGATGCCAGAGTGGAAAGCAGCATTCCGAGTGTCAGGGCGCACAGAGCAGTCAGCAGATTTATCAACAGCACGAGACCGATATTCCCTTCCATCGGCATCCCGAGCACATAAATAACAAAGAGGCTGACGATAACTGTCTGCAGTATGGCCAGGATACCAAAGCCGAGCACATAACCTGATATGATCTCGCCTCTGCGCACCGGTGTGGAAAGGATCCTTTCCAGTGTCCCGCCCTTTCTTTCATTGAGAAAGTTTATCCCGGCGATAAGGAAAACGAAAAAGAATATGATAACGCCTATCAAAGGGGCGCCGTAATCATCGAAGAGGGTGCCGTCTTCGGAGCCGTAAATATAATCCGTCGTTACCTTGGGTTCGACATAGCTGATATTGGTGTCGGCTGCCATCGGGCTGGCGGCCATAGTATCCCTGATCTTCTCAATGGATGTTCTGGCATCGTCCTTGACGACCTGCGCCACACTCTGCTCGATTATAGCCTTTACTTTTTTCGCATCTGCCGCATTGCTGCCGTCAAGATATATTCTGACCCTGCTGCAGTCGCTGCTCACCTTTACTGCGGCCGCGGCATCCTGAGCCCTGACGGTTTTTATGGCTTTGCTGCGGCTGCCGTCTTTCCTGACAGTAACATCGTAATCTTCGTTGGTTTTGATTTCGTGAACGACATCCGCAGGTGCGCTGATAACAGAGATCGTATACGAGGTGTTTCCTGTATCGAGAATAAAGTATACCAGAGTCAGGACCAGCAGCGGGGCCACGAGTACCAGCGCCATAGTCCTTTTATCGTGCCGCAGCTGAGCAAGTATCCTCGATGATATTGCACTAATTCTCATTGCTGCCTCCTCCGTAATAAATGAATGCTTCTTCAACGGTATTCTGTCCGGAAGCCTTTATCAATTCCTCAGGAGTTCCCTGAGCGATAACATTTCCTTCTCTCATCATGGCGAGCCTGCCGCATTTAGCCGCTTCGTCCATGACATGCGTAGTGATCAGAATAGTCGTCCCTTCAGCTGACAGCTTGCGCAGTTCATTCCAGATGTCCAAGCGGAGAAGCGGATCGATGCCTACTGTGGGCTCATCGAGTATCAGCACCTCAGGATCAGGCAGCAGGGCGATGGCAAGCGACAGCCTCTGCATCATGCCTCCCGAATAGGCGGATACGGTTTTGGACAGCTCCGCTTCCAGGCCGACAAGAGAAGTGACCCGCTCTGTTCTCCGGGCCAGCTCTGTCTTGCTCAGGCCGTATAATTTGCCGAAAAACTTCAGATTCTCGCGTGCCGTCAGGGTCGGATACAGGGCAGCAGCCTGAGCCATGTAGCCCAGTCTGGCCATGGTCTGAAGGTCGGGCATCGGGCTGCCCAGGACATTTACAGCGCCGCTGTCGGGATCGAGTATCCCGGCGATTATTTTTACTGTGGTAGTCTTTCCGCAGCCGGACGGCCCCAGCAGCCCGAATATCTCTCCGCGTTCCACTTTCAGGTCCACATTATGCAATACCTGATTCTTCTTATATGATTTATTGATGTTTGTTAATTCGATACTGTACATAGTGATTCTCCTTGAAACCGACACAGTGTTGGTATACCCTAATATTACAGTTTTTATGATTTAATGAAAACCGACAATTATTCGATTAATGTCGGGCGAGGTATTTATGAACAGTACAGAAGAAAAAATTTCGCAGGCGTTCCTGTCTCTCTACAGCGAAAAACCCATAGAGAAGATAAGCATCAAGTCTGTAAGCGAAAAGGCCGGTATCAACCGGGGCACTTTTTATGATTATTATCTTGACATATATGATCTGCGGGACAGGCTGGAAAATGAATTCATGAAAAGCGTGGAGGGAATGGTAGGGGAAGTCGTAAAGTGCTTTGTCAGCGGCGACATCGCGGACACCGTCGATTTCTTCGGCCCCTTTTATGAGGAACACAGGCAGATGATCAATATATTTCTGGTAAAAAGGCTCAGCTCCCGTTTTCAGGCCAAGATAAAGACGCAGTCGCAGAAGACGGTATGCACCTTTCTGGGCTTCGACTTCGACGATCTTACGAGCAGGCAGAGATGCATACTGGAATATGTGGCATCTGGGCAGCTCGGTCTGGCCGCGTACTGGTTTTCACAGAACTTTCCGATCGAAGCAGAAGATATAGTAAAGCTGGTACGTGATATAAATACCGCCGGACCATGGACGACTCTGCTCAAAACAGGCAGGGAGGCTAATTCCTGAACAATCCTCTGAGCAGACCTTTTCCGACTTCGGCAGCGACGCCGGCGGCGGCGCTTTTTGCCGTTTCTTTCTTTGTATCGGAGGGCATGTTTTTCATGCCGCCGAGGCCCTTGGCGATGTTCCCGGAAATGCCGGAGACGCCGGATGCCATGCCCGGGACGCCGGATGTACCGGAGAGTCCCTGTCCGGGCGCTGCAGCTACCAGACCGTTCAGCTTTTTGATTTTACATATCAGTTCGGCATCACCTCTGCCGCCTGCGGTCACAGTTCCGCTTCTGTAATACGTATCGCTGCCGGCGGCACCGGACGCAGCTGCATCACTGGAGCCGGCTTCCATCATTTCCGCTCTGCGGTTTTTTTGATAATAGGGGATGTCTTTATTGAGATCGGCCGCTGCGGCTGCGAATTCTCTGTCCATATCAGGATATCTTATCGTGTCTATCTGTTCATAGAACGGCACCTTCTGCGGCGCCAGCAGTATTTCTTCGAGCGGCCTGTCGGAGAGTATCTCTTCAAACAATACGTACTTGATGGCGGCGATATTGTCAGGGTGCATGACTTTTTTGACCCTGCAGAGAGCATCGAGGGGAGAGGGGGACAGCATCATTATCCTGTAAAACGGTCTGCTTTCTATGACATCGAAGGTGATGCCCATATCCTCTGACATGAATCTGTAGTAATCCCTGGTCTTGTATCTGGTGAGGATCATAGATTCTCCGTAAGAGCCTGCCCGGGCAGAGCCTTCGCGTATCTTCTTCTTACTGTACTCCCAGCCGTAAATCAGAGCATAGAAGTTCGTCAGCATCACAGTCTTTACCTGAGCCTGTACTGCGAGGTCTGCGGTTATCGAACGTGCCTTTTCACTTATGTAGACGATATCGTCAAGACTTTTCCCGGTGACATAGCGTCCGAGCGTTGCGTTTACTGTAGAAGAAGTTATCTCATAATTCGGATCAGATGCTTCCATGAATTCCTTTATTACGCTTTTGCAGGAAGCGGTCACGGTATCCAGTACCAGATGCTCTCTTTCAATGATCATCTGCGCTTCCACGAGGTCATCGGTCCTGTCTTCCACAGCGAACAGGGCCTCGTAGGCCTTGCTGACTTCCTCACTGCAGTCAGGACGGACCGCTTCATAAACGACTCTGTAGGTGTCGATAAACTCATGCACAGACGGCAGTCTCTGCTGCTGCGAGTGATCAAAGGCACGGGGTTTGTCATCGCCCTGCGGCAGGGTGTAGTCACGGCTGCCGCTCCTGACGGCCATATACAGCTGATTGTATTCATCCTGCAGACCGCTTGTGCCGAGGATACCGGCGATGTCCATTTCGCCTTCGTGCTCATCGGCGAGAGAAGTAAATCTTTCCTCGAATTTTTTTATACTTTCAAGAAGCGGCCCTTCCGGTCCGCCGCTGTACAGCTGGCTCATATATGCTTCTATCGTGCTTTTCCAGATCGCGTCCATCAGTCATCCACCTCCTTCATGGAGATAAAATCATAACCTCCCGGGTCGTCGGAAGGAACAGCGATGCAGTTGGCCCGGTGCCATTTTTCATCTTTGCCGACATCGACAAGTTCCTGCAGATGCTCACTGATCCATCTGCCGGCCTGCTTCTGCTCGTCTTCCATATCATGATCGACGGCACCTTTTGCTTCGCCTGTTTCACGGAAGCGGCGGACATAATCGATGAATCTTTCCATGCCGGCATCGGTGAGCATGGTGAGGTTTTTAAAGGCTCTGTTCTGTGCCAGTTCATCGAAAGAAGCGCCGAGGCTGTCGAGCCTGTCTAGTCCGTCCTGCAGATCGCGGACTGCAGCGTTGCGGTGTTCCTGCTGCGGATTCCCGAAAATATTGAAATATGCGGTGAAGATCTTTCCGAAGATCTCTTTGCGCTCTGTGTACGCGGCTGTCGCTGATTCTGTCTCATGGTAATCATCGATCCATTCCTGCGAGTATGCATAAGGAAGCCCCTGCGCCAGCAGTTTCTCGCGGCGTCTGATATGCATATCGGCGACGTCGTCATAGCCTGCTTCACGCATGGCCTTTTCCCGGTAATTGATCTCATCGAGCAGCTTGGCCCGGGCAGCGCCGTCATAATACGGCGTGTCCCTGATGATCTCAGTCGCTTCCTTGATGCCGGAACAGTTGTGTTCTCTGTAGAATTCATTGAGCCCTAAGTAATATTTTTTCTGCTCGGGACATATCTCGGCGTCAAAATTGTCGGCTCTGAGCTGATTCAGTTCATACAGTTTTTCCATTTCAGACATGGTGTCACCCCGCTTTCCAGTGTTATTATATTATAGCCGTGCCCGAATTGACAGACTTTTCAGCTGAAATGCTGATATCGACGGACGGAGGCTGATCCGTGATGATTTGCCAAAAGGCTGCAGCACTGCTATAGTACTATCGACACGGGGATATCACAAAGGAAGACAGGCATATGATCATTTCACAGTATTTCGTATTCTTTATTATCTTCAGTTTCCTGGGGTGGGTCTGGGAGACGATATATTGCACGGCAAGGGAAAGACATTTTTCCAGCAGGGGC